>JAEEGL010199762.1_pt1 | contig 56733 bp, 53 predicted proteins | sample 9134231 | NCBI WGS metagenome assembly JAEEGL01 (sample SAMN16246548, study PRJNA631951) | gut metagenome | biome: gut microbiome; feature: rumen; material: fiber-attached | host: Bos | place: Iran: Karaj | collected 2018-10
GGACCGTCACCGAGATCCTCGCATCTCAGGTCAGCGTCATCGGCGGGACGCTTCAGTAAACCGTCGGGGAGACGGGTTCTCCGCTCCCGCTTGCTTTTCTGCGCCGCCCCGGACAACATCCGGGGCGGATCTTTTCAATAGATTATATGGCGCGTGTCAGGTCCGCTCGTCACGTTGAACGCTGTTAACATCGTCTTTTTTCTTTAACCGGAAGACTTGCTTCCGCTTATGAGGCCCCGTGGATTAGCGTATATCCTTTCCTGCAAATCTAAGCTCGCTATACGACACGTCAAGCCTGACCAGAGGTTCTGGGGAGGCGGACAATCTTCCTCCCGGGCGGGAGCGTATTCTCCGTCTCCGGCTTGCCTTCATCTACATAGGCTCGCTTTCCGAAAGCAGAAAAATATACGCATCCCCGGGGCCGGAAGGCCTGAAACAAAGGGAAAGAAATCGTTTGAGGATATGGAAGATGCATTGACTCTTGTCCTGATCATCGTCCTCTGCCTGGTCTTCAAACCGCTCATCGCCGCAATCCTTCGCGGTCTGGGCAGTTCGGAGCATCGTAGAGATCGGTAGGGTGCAGACGGTGCGATAGGACACACATATCATTGAATAGGTTGGCTACGGCATTTGACGCGGCCGGCTGAATTATTGTGGCCACCTATGTCTATTTGTTGGCCATTTGTAGGATAAAGAGAATCGTCTCTCTGTACAATTAGGGTAATGATACTGAGGACTGTTGGTTGTATAATCGCTAAAATAGACTAACTTTGTTTTATTCGAATTGCTCACCTATGAATCGTACCGAATTTGACAAATTTGCTTGCTTGGACAGAAGGATAAGTTCCACAACTTTGTGGGACTATAAGGCAGCTGTTAATGCTTATGTTAATCCAACTATCATTGAGGAGAGACCATTGAATGTCGCCCAAATGGATGTGTTTAGTCGACTGATGATGGATCGGATTATCTTTTTGGGCGTAGGCATCAATGATGATGTTGCTAATATCATAACGGCCCAGCTCCTTTTTTTGGAGTCTATTGATTCGAGTTCTGATATTTCGCTATACATCAATTCTCCTGGTGGCCAGGTTTCAAGTGGTCTAGCCATATATGATACCATGCAATTAGTAGAACCCAATGTCGCTACAATTTGTACGGGTATTGCTGCATCGATGGGAGCTGTTCTTCTTTGTGCAGGACAACATGGAAAACGGTCATGTCTTCCGCACTCCAAAGTATTGATTCACCAGCCGTTAGGTGGAGCCCAAGGTCAAGCGTCGGATATTATTATTGCGGCAAAAGAGATTGAAAAGACACGTAAGGAATTGATTTCAATTATCGCTTCTCATAGTGGGACACCATATGATAAGGTTTTTGAAGATGCTGACAGAGACTTCTGGATGTCAGCAGAGGAGGCTAAAAACTATGGAATGGTGGATGAGATACTGGTAAAACGGAGTAAATAGCTTCTACTCAGCGCATGATAGCAAACGAAACAAATAAAGATCCTCTTCACTTAGGCCTTGACAGGAAGGCGGAGAAGATCATGTATATCATTGCCGGTTGTAATGGAGCCGGTAAGACGACGGCTTTTCGTAATAGCTTGTATGAGAACCTAGGTTGTCCTGTTTTCATCAACTCTGATGAGATAGCAAGAGGCATGTGCCCTGAAGATGTCGAAAGCGTACAGATTAGCGCTGGCCGCATCGCTGTTGAAAGGATTCATTCTTATCTTGCAGGAGACGTGAGTTTCTGTGTTGAGACAACACTCGCTACCAAGACGTACAGGGGACATATTCTTGAAGCACATAGAAATGGATTCAAGGTTGCACTCTTCTATTATTGGCTTGATTCGCCTGATTTGGCTGTCGCAAGAGTTGAGCAACGCGTAGTCGAAGGAGGGCATAACGTCCCTGAAGAGATTATCCGAGAAAGATATGATAAAAGTGTAAAGTATCTGTCCTCCATTTATCTTCCAAAGGTCGATTACTGGAAGATTGTCAACAATAGCGGTATGCTGCAGAAGGAGATTGCAACGAGTGTCACTGTAGTTAATAACCGAGGTTTATTCAATGATTTGATGTGCTATGGACAGAATTATTAGAATTAGTGACCTGAGTGATATATATGCTGCAGGAGTTAAGAATTTTGCAGAAAACCTCCTCAAGTCCAAAGCAGAAAAGGGAGAAAACGTTGTGTATTCTATTGATGGACAAATCGTGAAGCTAAAAGCTAGTGACGCGCTCTGGATATATGAAAGCCTTTCCAGAGGTCTTGAACAGTGGGAGATTGACTATCTGTCTGATAGAGCAGCTAAAGGGGAAGATATGCGCTACTGGCTTGAAGATAATCAGACATTAGTTATCCCGGCTCGATTGGTCTTGGATCTTTTCGACAGGATGTCTGAGTGATTTGACAATAGTCTATTGTATTATACGCTTGAAGAGAAATACGGATTCGCTACTACTTGTATTTTGCCCTCTTTACAAATACACTGACAGCATATACGAGCGAAACAATACCAATGCAGATGAGGATGACGTCTTCAATATTATCGGAAGGATCATATCCATTATGACCTTTCGTTGAGCTGATATATACAATCATCCGATAGAGTCCGAAAACAATAAACCCTATCCCAATTATGATACTCCTGATGCCGCGTTTCATTAAAAGACGCTCATATCCGGGAGTTTGAACATAGAAAGGACATTGATTCCCGCGAAATACGGGATCTTTCATGGTTAAGCCACAATATATCGGCGCATCGGGATCCGAAGGCACATCTCTCTCTTTGCCTTGATAGCCATAAACCTCATGAGCAATCTCTTTAAGAGGATTCTTGGGGGACTCGTGCTTGTGGTGTTGACAGCTCTCGCATATTTTACGTCTCTCTTCTAAAGAAAGATCAGGTATGATCAATTCATTGGTATTGACCCCTCTTGATGAGAGCTCTTCTAAGACATCTTTTATGTAAGACTTGCTCCATTGATCGTAAGAATCAATAATATCGAGCAGTTCCTTATCTGTTTTCGTCTTGAGCACTTCAGTGTATTCTCCCATAATTGCGTTGTTTTGTATTATTGATCTACTTGATGTCAAATAAAAGAAAGAACCTGCCTTGGGAAATCCCAGAAAACACGTTGAAGAGCGAGTTGAACACCGCTGGAAGGAGTCTGAACAATTAGGCAGAATCCAATGATTATGAATAACGAAATGAAGAGTATTGAGCGGATAATACCTGGACCACTTATATCTGTCTGATGTAGGCGGATCTGCTTAACCCAACAGCACACATGGAATGCGTATGTGAAGCCAATGAGAATATCAATTACGGAAAGAAAGAACCATTGGCCAGTAGTGAAACGCCAAGGAAGGAGCATGAGGGTAAAAAGAGGGATGCAGTATGGCGATAGGGTAATAGGAATATAGCCAAACCATCCACTGCTGAACGAAACATGACTGTCTTTTTCGTCGACTTTAAACCGATGAATCTTCCGAAAGAACAAAACAGCGAAGACTAGATGGGTGAACTCGTGCGTGAATTTCATAAACCAGCGCGTGTTACTCCTTACTCGAGGGATAAGGAAGAGGAGGAAGAAAGAGAGGAATCCACAACAAAGGTACTTGTGGAGTCTAATCCTTGCTACTGACACGGTCTCCAGTTGGAAGGTCCTAACCAATACTCCGGCAGCTAAGGCGATAGCTGTGAGTAGAATGACACAGTCCAAAACATAGAGACCTTTTCCGATTTGTTCCTTAATTGCCGGATGTTTTTCCATGGTGTACAAATCTACCCATTCTTTTGATTTCAACCAAGAAACTGTTTACCTTTGAACGAGAATTGCATTTCATTATAGAATGACAGATAATGAGCTCATCAAAGGCGTTCGAGAAAACTCGGCTGTCGCCTGGCGGGAAATATACCAGTCTAACCGCGACAAGATTCGTGCTAAAATAGCTCCTATGCTTGTCCGAGTAAAAGACGCGAACTTTGACGACGTTTTCGAGCGAGCGTTACTCACTTTGATGGATAACGTGAAGGATGGGAAGCTGGTTGAGAGCGAGCAAACAAACCTGTCCGGATATCTGTACACGATTTGCTGGAGGATAGCCCTTCGGATGGAGAACCGCGAGAAACGAGAGAAAGAGAGAGTTGTGAGGATATTCACAGATGAGATTGACATGAAAGCGGATGTTGAAATGATAGATGAAGGAGGGAGTTCTATAGCTCCAGAAGAGTATCAAGAGGCATTGGCTTTTCTGGACAGAGTGTTAGACTCCATTCCTCCTAAGTGCAAGTCTATCCTAAGACGTTTCTACTGGGATCACCTTCCGATGACTGAGATTGCTGCGATACATGGATTGAGAAACGAGAATTCGGCAAAGACCACAAAGAATAGATGTATGGACAAGTTTAAGGAAATTGCAAAGGCAATGCTTGCGGACGATTCGAAGGCCGAAAGCGCTGTCCGGCGCACAGTTGAACGTGATGCGCTCCGGGATCTCCTGGAAGAATTCCGTAAGGAAGAATCAGGGGAATGGTCTGTTGCGGCTCTTAAAGATAAGAGCAAGGAATAAGCAATCCATTATCCATCTGTTTACCTTTTCATCGAGGCTGCATTTACAAGTGCAGTTAAACAACGATGAAAAGGTTTTTTGTATTCTTTATTCGGCTCCTCTTTCTAGGTGTCATTCTATTTGCAGGCGCAACCAGCGGCCTATTCAACCCCGGAAGAATACCGGGTAATACACATTATTCTGATCTAGAGATTCGTGCGGAGAGCGCCTTGAAGTACTCCCATCGGAAAGGGTTGAATGAGAGCTATTGCTTATTTCTTGACTACGGGATTCCCAGCGGGAAGCCTCGACTATTCGTGTGGTCATTCATCGAAAGACGTATCATCTATGCCGCATATGCAATGCATGGACCAGGGAAAGGCAGTTCTGATGAAAAGCCTGTCTTCAGTAATGTTCCAGGCAGCAATTGTTCATCGGTCGGGCGCTTCGAAGTTACAAAAAACCGGGGAAACAGGAATAGGACAGGATTACGTCTCATAGGACTTGACATGTCCAACAGAAGTGCCTATTCCCGTGGTATCATGGTCCACTCTTCAAGATGGGTTGATAAAAACAAGTGGCGCAAATATATCCCTTTGAATGAGAAGAGTTGTAAGGGATGTGTGACGGTATCATCCCGAGACATGGCCTTTATTAACAAGCTTGTAGGGAGGGAGAAGAAGAATCTTCTTCTTTGGTCATATTATAATGTTTAGAAGATGACCTGTTTACTATTTTGAAGACGTGTCATTTATTGGCGAACAACGTTAAACAATAAACTGTTATGAAAAAGTACATTATCATTGTCATCGCGGTCATTGTCGCAGCTATTACGCTTTGCAGCGCAACCTCGAGTCCCGGGGACAGTGCAACCAAAGGAACCGTTCAATTTGAATCTGCCGCCATACCGGCATTGATTTTTGTTATGCCCCTGTCACGGGCGCAGGACATCTTCCGCTTAATGCCGGATACCATTACAACTCTGTGTGTTTCTGAATATGAAGCGGTGCGCTCAAAGTGCAATCAAGCATCTCGTTTCACTCACGAGGGTGTGTCTGTTCAATGGACCGGCAAGGATCCCGACCTGACAATCTCTTTCGCAGTTTCTGGTTACAAACTCACAGTTAGTGATGTTTCATGGGGCGACCTTGATGTGATGTTTGCCGGATCTGCAGATAACTAATGATGAATGAAGATGAGAAAAAAGACAAAAGTCATCCTATGGTTCTCTGCCATCCCTATCATTCTTGTGGTTGGGATGGCTTGGCTTCTTTGGGGAGGAATAAGCAATCCGGCCAATAGAAAAACAATAGGGGAGATCAGGACACCTATAGGCTTTGAAAGGATATCTGTTGAGCCTGATAGTTTCGGCACCTTCCTTCGAGAGTTTCCGCTTCAGAAAAGAGGAAGCCACATGGAATACTATAATGGCAGGATGGCATATGGTCAATACTTTGGTTATGCTGTTCTGGATTTGCCAATGATAAGCAATGCAGAACAGTGCGCCGATGCTGTAATGAGAATGCGTAGCGAGTATTTATTTTCAAAGGAAAGGTTTTCGGATATCCATTTCCAGACCTTTCAAGACGGGACAATGAGATATAAGGGAAGCCGAGATAAGAACAATCTGCATGACTTCTTGAAAAGAGTATACGGGAGTTCCAATACCAGTACACTTCGGAAAGAATTAAAGCAGAAATCATGGAAAGACTTGTCCCCAGGAGATGTCTTGGTTTACCAAGCAGATGCCAGACATTCGGTAGGACATGCCGTTCTGATAGTGGATGTAGCCGTGAATCCAAAGACAGGGAAGAAAGCAATCATGATCGCGCAAAGCAGTATGCCGGCATTAACGATGCATATAGTACGAGACTTCTTGCACCCCTTGCATTCGCCCTGGGTCATTATTGACGACTCAGATGATGTCATCTTCATTTCGGGAATTCAGTTTGACAAAAAGGATCTACGTTGCTGGTAAAATAGTCTGTAGACACATTACGTAGACGAACCAAGATTTCGTTTTGAATGTGTATCTTTGCGGTGCAAATAACAGTAAACATATGCCAGTTAGCAAAGACGCGATGGCGAGATACCGGATAATAGACCGACTTCTCGCAGATCCCAACAGGGATTATACAACCAAACAGATTTACGAGCAGGTGAACTGGTCGTGCCCCAATGTTTCGCTCCGGATGGTGCAGAAGGATATAAAGACACTGGAAGAGGAGTTTGGAAAAGAACTCGTCCGCAACGCTGGACGGAGGGGGAGTGTCCGTTATGCGGACCAGGCAGAGCCGCTGTTCTATCAGGAGTTGACGAGTGATGAAGAGGAGGTACTCCGGGAAGTTCTCAGGAGTCTGGGGCAATTCGACGGGTTAGATAACTTTACATGGCTTGAGTTGCTGAAAAAGAAGCTTGACATGGGAACAACCCCGGGACAGCAACCCCTGATCTCATTCAGCAAGAATGACGGTCTGCAGATTCCGGATACACTGTTAGGCCGGTTGTTCTCGGCCATATCTCGCAAATCGGTCATTAGGATTACATATACTGTGTTTGGTCATAAGCCAAAGCAGTATACGGTACATCCTTATCAGCTCAAGCAATTCAATGACAGATGGTTCCTTCTTTGCACACCGGTCGCGGATGAATTCTATCCGTTCGATCCGGAGTTTATCGCTACATTCCCTCTCGACAGAATCGATACGGACTTCGAGTATGTTGAAGACGTTCCATACAGAGAGACTCCCGTTGATTTGAAAGCCAGGTTTGATGAAATCATCGGTGTTACACTTAGAAAGGAAGTCCCTATTGAAGAGATCTACTTTGCTGTTCATAAGGACTCTCTTCCCTATATTCAAACCAAGTATATCCACACATCACAGATTCAATTGGATGGAGACTGGGAGAAAGATTATAGAGAGCGATATCCGTCTCTTTCTGACTGGACGTTTTTTTCAATCGAATGCCGGCCGAACAATGAACTTTATGCTCGCTTCGCGTCTTATGGAAAGAATATCATGCTGATAGAGCCGATATCGATGCGGAACCATCTTAACGAGATTTTGCGCTCCGCTGCTGATAACTATGCCCTTCTTGACGAGTAAAATAACATCAAGACTATTCGTTAGAGAATACGTATATTTGGGCAACTAATAACACAATACCGCTATTAGTTAAGGCATGACAACGACATCTGACATAATCAAACTGAAGGCGCAGGCTGCGTTAGGCAATAGCGAAGCATTGTATTTCCTGGGAAATATCTACTTTTTTGGCCTTGGTGTAGATGTAGATATCAAGAAGGCGCATTCCTATCTGGAGAAGGCGGCCCAAAAAGGGTTTTCACCAGCGACTGATACCTTGAAAACTGCATATGCTGAAGAGGGGAACTCTTCGGATCTTACCCCTGAGTATAAAGAGATCTATGAAGCGGTCAAGGAAATAGTGCAACGTGCTGATCAGGGTGATCCGGAAGCGTTGTTTATCAAGGGCGTCGGTAAACTTTCTGACGAGGCTACTGATTTCATGTTCAGTAGAGGAGTGAGAGACCTGACTCTTGCGTGCGAACAAGGTTTCGCTCCTGCGCTACATTCATTAGGCATTGTTTATCTCAGAGGTAACAGAATCCAGGGGAAACAGGAAGAAGGCAAAAAGATGATTCTTCAGGCGGCAGAACAAGGATACATTCCGGCGCTAAAGGTGTTGATGCATTTTGATGCGGAGAAAGCATATCCAATAATAAAGAAGCTATCCGAAAAGGAAGATCCGGACGGAGACGCCCTTTACCTTCTCAGTCAGTTTTATTCGGACGGGGCAATTGTCGGACAGAATCAGGCCGAAGGCGTCCGTCTACTGAAAGAAGCGGCTGCCAGGGGTTGTGTTGATGCAATGCGGGACCTGGGCATTATCTACGAGGTCGGAAAGAATGGAGAGGCGTCTAGCATTGAAATGGCGGTTCATTACTATGAAATGGCCGTTGCAAAGGAAGATGCAGAATGTATGAACAACCTCGGGTTTATTCTTGAAAGATCCGAGCAGTATCCCCATGACTATAAGCGGGCTTTTTGCCTGTATTCCAAATCAGCCGAGTTGGGGAACGCAAAGGCGTACAATAACCTCGGAACATGCTATAAAAGGGGTATTGGAACGGAAAAAGATCCTCTGAAAGCCGTTGATTGCTATTCTAAAGCTGCGGGAAAAGGCGTCATAGAAGGATTCTTGAATCTGTATATGTTTTACATGGACGGAGTATCTACGCCCCAGGAATATAATAAAGCTGTTGAGTGGTTAAAGAAGGGTGACGAGGCCGGTTCCTTACGCTGTACATATCAACTAGCTAAACACTACAGACACGGTGATGGAGTGAAAGCTGACCCTAAAAGAGTCTTTGAATGTCTTCACAAGGCTTCTGAAGGTGGATATGAAGACGCCTATAACGAACTTGGAGACTGCTATCGCTATGGTATAGGTACAGAACAAGACGGTGCATTGGCGTTTAAATGGTATCAGAAGGCATCATCATTTTCTATTATTGCGCTACACAATCTTGCGCAGTGTTATACCTATGCTATCGGAACGGAACAGGACTACGATAAGGCTGCTGAGTTATACAGGATAGCTGCTGATCAAGGATACGCTCCAGCACAATATGATCTCGGTATTTGCTATCGTTCAGGAGAAGGAGTTGAGAAAGATCCCATAAAGGCAATTGGTTGGTATGAAAAAGCTGCAAGCCAGGGCCACGGGGGAGCAATGAATAATCTGGGGGTGATGTATGACAATGGGATCGGTGTTGGAGTTGACCATGAAAAGGCATTTGGGTACTTTAAGGGGGCCGCTGAAGACGGAAGCATGGACGGGCAGTTTTGCCTGGGAAACATGTATTTCCGCGGGAGGGGAGTAAACCAGGATTACCAGGAAGCGGTCAAATGGTTCAAGGCAGCAGCCGAGCAGGGAGAACCCGACTCAATGTACCACTTGGCAATCTGTTATAACGAGGGACTCGGTGTCGAAGTGAACCCTGAACTTGTAGCCTATTATCTCTATGAATCGGCTGACAGAGGATTTGAAAGAGCTATCGAAGTGATTAAAAAGAACAATATCCCCAAACCACAGAAGAGATAGTTCTGTGGTAGTATTATTGTATTAAAATCATAAACGCTCCGCCTATCGCGAAATTAGGTTTCGTTTTCAATGCCGACTTTTGTATCCAGAAACCCAAAACAACGGATATGAAGTACGAGAAACCTTTTCACAGCGAAATGAAGTACATCAAGAACATGAGTGGAATACTCGCTGAAGAACGCCTCTCTTTCATGGACGGCAAGCGACTCTGCGATGTTGACATTTTCATCGAGAGCAATTCCACTGTGAGGAAAGTCCGCAGGATTATTGAAAAGCGGGTCTGCCAAGAATACTGGAGGACAAGATCGGACAAACGGGACAATGGTGATCGACAGAGGATGCGCCACCATATTTCAAATCACTTTAAGAATCTTTATGGAGCCGTCCCCTCTGGATTTAGATACTGTGCATAATCATCAAGACTTCATAGTTAACACTGATATGAGAACAAATATCCGTATTTCGATTATACTTACTGTCATCGTTTCGATGTTATGCCTTTACGGGTGTCGGCTCCATAGAAGCCAGCCATCGGGCATTGGCTTCTATAATAATCCTGAGTTGTATTATGAAAGAATAGGGGATAACGAGGATGTGAACTGGGAAGAGGAGATCCCGGTCTTTCATCATTGGCGGGAAATACCTTCAGAGGAGTTCTATTTCAATGTGCCTTCTGACGAACAGCAGGTCGAATGGAGGAACCTGTGTGAAGAAAGAAACGTCATGGACTCCACATCTCGTAGATACGTTCAGGGGTATTATGCTAATATGAATCAGTACGTCACAGTACATGACTTTTACGAGTTGTGGTATCATGATGATTCCTACTTGCTAGATGACGAATTGACTACCTGGCGGCTTATGCAATACGACTCGCTCGCCGTCCTTTCTCCCGATTCAGAATTTGACAAGTTCTACTATCTCAGAAATGAAATACAGGGTTTGTTGTTGTTCGAACCGCAGAGTCAGTGGGAAATGAACCTGTTAGCCGGTCTTGAACAGGACTTTCAGGAATACTACGACAGGCTCATCGTAAGGGAGACAAAGAAGCATTCGGGATCCTCTCTTGCAGCCGCGATTGAAGAAGAGCAGGTTGCCTGGCTTGAGTATCATGTTGCCCTTGATTCAGCATTCCGTGTTATCGATGGGAGCCCGAATGGGCTGGTGGGTTCGTCCTGGCCTATGGCCATCTGTGGAATCCAATGCGATGATGCTAGGATGAGAGCGCTCTCACTTGAAGATTTTTACTTCGCATTGACGGACAGTCTTGATTACGAGATATCTCATAAGCGAAGCGTAATCGGCGTTTACGATATAGAAAAGCATTCTCTTGTGGGTGATGCTAGTGTGTCCAATGAATACTCACGGTTCAAAGACTTCTTTAAGGATCACTCTTTCTTCGATCCAGAATACAGTTACCCGGAATCAGAACTTCGTTCAGTACTAGATAATGAAAGGGCTGCTTGGGAGAAATGGATGGCAACCCGAAGAAAAGTGTCTTCGCTTCTTGACGGACTCTGCAAGGAAGTGTACGACAATTCAACAAACAATGTCCGTCGCTACAAGCTCATCATGCTAAAGAATCGATATCAAGGGTACGGAGTGACGAGCGAATCTATGCTCGAATGCCTTTTACCGTATTCTTGTAAGGATTCGGAAATTGCTGGATTCAGTTTCGAAAAGAAGTGGCGCGAGTTATAGCGCCTATCTCATGTTGGTGAAACCTAGTTTCGCCTGATTTTACTCTCAACCTCACCGGTCACCATAGAAATAGTGGCTAGGGAATCATTGTGCCCATTTTTTTAATCAGGTGATTTGGCCATTGCTATTGGCGAAAATAGGCTTCGCTATAACCCCCTATATTTGTGACGAACAAACAACAGAAATCATGAAAATCGCAGGAATCCCCGGAACATCGTTTTCTCCGAGCCGCGCACTCGGAATCGACGTCATTAAGCGTAAGATTGCCCGTGCAACTGGCATTCCCACCACGAAACAAGGCCTTGAAAGAAAGGTAGGACGCTTTATCATTAAATCGGTAACCAATCTTATGAGCGGCCATTGATGCGAAGATAGGTTTCGTTTGTCAGATATACCTTTGCACCATCAGAAACAACAAATAACACACTACTTTCACGCACTATGAAGAAGATCTTCACCATCCTGTCAGCTGTTATGCTGACTCTTTTCTGCGGCCAGGCTTTTGCCCAGAAAAACAAATCCGAGAATGACTACAACCTTCAGAAGGCCTACGAGGTCTTAAATGAGGAGAACGACGAGGCAAAGGGCCTCGACCTGGTGAACAAGCAGCTCCGGGAAACGCCTGACAATACGGAAGCGCTTCTTCTGCGTGCCCGCCTCTTGCGAAGAAAGAGAGAGTTCGGGCAGGCACTCCAGGACATCAACCATGCATTGAAGGTAAACAAACCCAAGAAGACGGAAATTGCGACCTCCACGTTGCACTGGTGGAAGGCGTACATCTATAGGGACATGTCTGATCAGACAAATGCGGCTGCTTCTTTCAAAACGGCTTATGAGTTGGCGCAGAAGGACAACAAAGAGAATCTTCAAAGCATTGCGTTCGATTATGGGCAGGCCCTGTATAACCTCAATGACCTTGTTGGAGCAGACAATGTCTACAATAAAATGCTTTCAGAAGATGAAGCTGATCAGGGCGCTATGATAGGTCTTGCTCGTAACATGATTAAACGCGGTCAGTATGACAAAGCTGTAGAGATGCTTGATAAGTGTCAGAAATACGATGCGGATTACGCTGAGATCTACCGTTTCAGGATGCAGGCTTATGATAAGATGGGCGAGAATACGAAGGCTATTGACGCTGGGCTGGAATGGTTTGAAAAATCTGATGACGCAAGCTCAAGTTTAATACTTCCGATTCTTACTCAGCGGGCGAATTATGCCGAAGCAAATATCAAGTCTCGAGCAAAGAAGAGTGAGAATCCATTTCAATGGAAGGCTCTTCTCTGCCAGTTCTACGAGGATACCCACAAGTACGCCGAGGCAGTCAAAGCCTATGATGAACTTGAATCCGAGTTCGGGCATTACGACCAGATAAATGTCTATAGGAGCGATTGCTACAGCGAGTTAGGTCTCAATGAAATGGCCATCACGGATATCTCAAAGATTATGGAAAAGGAGGCAGAGTGGGAAACTCTTTGCCGTCGAGCCGATTACTATCGACTCGCTGGTGATATAGATTCTGCAATCGCTGACCTCACTGCTGCAATCGAAGACTCTCCCGAGATTGGTTTTACATATTATAGGCGGGGTTGGTGCTATGAGATGATAGGGGAAAATGACAAGGCTCTCGATGACTATAACACTGGTATTGAGATGACGGATGAATATCCTTATCTCTATCTGATGCGAGGGGAGATGCTCCTTCAGGATGGAAAAACGGCTGAAGCTAACAACGATTTTGAGAAGGTCTTACAGCTGGACACTCTTGCTGACGGTAGCAGCTGTCGTATGTACGCCCTTCATTTCTTGGGAAGGGATAAAGAAGCAGAAGAGTGGATGGACAAGATAATCGAATCCGATCCGGAAGATGCAGGTAACTACTATGACAAAGCATGTTTATACTCCAGGATGGGAAGGCTAGAGGAATCCATCTCTGCGCTTCGTACATCTTTTGAAAAAGGCTACAGGAGCTTCTCCCATATTCGTCTGGATGATGATATGGACGCTGTGCGGGATTTGCCAAAGTTCAGAGCTCTGATTGAAGAATATGAGGCAAAACATGCCGATTATCTCAGAGAGTTTGAATTGGCAATGCCAGACAAGGACGAAAGCGTTACGGAAATTGCCGTCAAGCGCAATCCTGGTGGGACCTTTGAGATCCCTTGCGACATCAATGGCCTACAATTGCAGATGATCTTCGATACAGGAGCTTCTGATGTAACCATCTCTTCGGTTGAAGCAAACTTCATGTTCAAGAACGGCTATCTTTCTGACAAAGATATCAAGGGCAAGAAGTACTACCAGATTGCCAATGGTCAGATTAGTGAAGGAACCACAATTACTCTCCGAGAAGTCAAGATAGGTGACGCTGTACTCCACAATGTAGATGCGTCTGTCGTGAAAAGCCAGAAAGCGCCACTTCTCCTTGGACAAAGCGCCATGGAAAGGTTTGGTACTATAACGATCGACAACCAGAACAACAAACTCATTATCAAGCATTAGCCCTATCAGGCTCAAGCTAGTAATGCCTTTGATGAAGGGATATTATCATGTTGACATTGACTATTCTTCTGGGAGTAGCTTGTGTTCTGCTCTTGGTGATGTTGTCTTTCCAGGACAACAAAAACACAAAGCTGTCAGTCGAAAACGGCCTAATGAAAGGCCGGATGGAAGCTATGCAAGAAAAGATTGCGAATAAAGAATCTGTTTCTCTTGACGGGACATTAACACCTGACGGAATCGCTGATGCCATCCGTTATGCTGGCTATGTCCCTGATGTAAAGGAAAACTGGATCCGCTTCATGGTTGCGGGCGAACCGTTCTATGTGGAGACCGGTAGGCTCCCGGCAGTCTTCGTAATTAGACAGTACAGTGTGGACAAGGACGAATGGGAGATAGATCTGCTCAAACAGGCTGCTCACCTCATGTCAGATGAGCTGATGATGGTTAAAGCCATTTTTGACGACAATAAAGATGAGACCGGACTCCGTTTCCTCGTTGCGTCTCTTGATGCGAACAATGCCAGTTTCCAGCAAAACCTAACTCGATATATCGGTCTTATCGATGACGGAAGAAGGAAGATGAATGAATTGTACGAGGAACTGGTTAAGGAAAAAAGGGATGCCGCATTAACTGTTAACCCGTTCCTGGCTACTGGTCAAGCTGAAAGCAAATTGATGTCTTAACGGCTCAAAGGCCCGCTTGTTATAAAGCGTGAAAGGTAACTTGCGGGCCTGCCGTTTTTATAAAAAAGAGTGATGAGAACAGATAAAGAACTCTATACGAACGCCTCCGTAGTAATCTGCGGAGCAGTTTGTACTATACTTATGGCAAACAACCTCCTCGGAAGGATGTCCGGGTGGAATGAACCATCTGTATTTCCAGGGTTCGGGAAAATGACAGGTCTCTGTTATCCTATACTTTATTTCTGGTTGGGGATGCTGATCAGGAACTATAAGAGAGAGCCTAAATGGTGGTTTCAACTTATTGTGGCTGGTGTTTCCGCCTTTTGCCTGTATCGTTATAGGCACTTCGCTGAGAATTGGTGGTTTAGCGGTTTTTTATACTTAACTATGGCTGGCATCGGATACCTTGCGCCTCCACTAACAATAAAGGCCTCTTCTCAAAACCACGGTTGGATCTCCTTGGCGTTGATTGCCCTATCCGCATACTGCTATACGGCATTAACCACAGTAAAAGATCGTCTTCTTTGGGGGCCAATAATCCCAGAGCACCCGGACATGGAGGCGATGATGGAAGTTATTCTGGTCAACGCTGAGCCGATGATGGTTATTATTGCCACATATTTTGCTGTTCAGTTTGCCTTTTCCCATATTGCGCAATCCATAGGTAGCAAGAGTTGGTTCAAAGGAATTGTCGCTATTCCGTGTGTCTATGTTTTTCTTGGATCAGTCTCCAGGCTGTTTTCTTTCAGACTATTCTTTATGGTAAACTATGTTTACTTCTGTCCTCTGATGTGGTTTATTGTCCAGCCAATAACAATCTATCTTGTGGTTTTTGTTGTCAGGCTTTCTAGAGAGAGTCGCAAACAGAAAGAAGACAGAAGGAGTTGGAAAGAAATTGCTAAGATCTGAAAAATCTTAGCATTATTGTTTCAGTCATAGAGATGGATAAGTACGAATATCAAATAGAACAATTGGCAAAGCGAGTCCGGAAGCTTGAAGAAGAAAGCCTCCCGGATGGCCTGTCTGAGGAGGTTAAAGCGTTGATGGATGACCTGGAACTAGTGCCGGCAATTGGATCTGACAAGAGTCAGAAACTGAGCGGAAAAATCATCGCTGCCATTCTTGAGGAATATGGGTATTCCTGCAAGATGGGGGAGGATTTTGTAATGATAGAAACTGAACTCGGAAAACTCGAAGTCAGTTTCAGGCAGATGCCAGTCATTACAATTACAAATGGCTACGTCTTGAATGAAAGTGAAGAAGGCATGAGGAGCCTTAAGAGGGCTGCTGCAGACATAACCATGTACTGGGATATGGTTAAAGCTATCGTGGATCCAGAAGACGAGCATTTGATGATTTTCATTGATGCGCGTCATGAAGAGGTCGTGTCTTTTCGACAGAACGTCCGGTACTACATCGAACAAATAATCAGCGCAACCAAAGATTTCAAGGAACGATATCACAACTATGAGAGGGACCGGTGGATAGCCGGTCTAAGAGTCCCTGCAAAACAATTGGCATCCTAACACTTATACAGTCTTCAACCATCGATATTGAAGGCCATATGAAACTATTTTCGATAACTACAGTATATTATATCGCCTAAGTGCAATAAACAATCACCACAGACACTATGATCACCATTCACAACTTACTCATTCTTGATGAGAGTGGATCAATGCACTCTATTTACACACAGGCTCTTTCCGGAGCAAATGAAACCATTCAGTCCATCCGTGCGGCACAGGCTCAGTATGATGACCAGGACCACAGGTTCACATTCGTTACTTTCAACACTGTCGCGCCCAATATAAAGACTGTCATAGATGATGCTCCAATCAGTGAGGTGAAGGATCTGACCGAAGCAGATTACTGCCCGAACGCTTGCACACCATTGCACGATGCCATGGGGATGTCTATTACAGCACTTGAACAAAAGGTCAGAGAAGGAGACAGAGTGCTTGTCACAATCATCACGGATGGATTGGAAAACGCATCTCGCGAATACAGTGGTAAAGCCATCAAGGCACTCGTAGGACGTCTGCGCGAAAAAGGATGGACTTTCGTTTACATTGGAGCGAACCAAGACGCCATCGAGGTCGCAAAGGGGATGGACATCCTGAATTCACTTAATTTCTGCGCTAGCGAAGAAGGGACCAGGGCGATGTTCGAAAAGCAGCGTCGAAGTCGGGACGTGTTTTACTCGAAAATAATGAGGTCAAAGGGCACATTGCACACTGATGAGGATTTTTTCAACGAGAAGGCTGCGGCGGGTAGACTCACCCCGGAACGCATCTCTCAACTCGCTCCTGATCAGATCTTCGTTTTCGGCAGCAACCTTCAAGGACATCATGCAGGAGGTGCAGCTGCACTTGCTGTCTCTCGTTTTGGCGCGATATGGGGTCAGGGTATTGGCTTACAAGGTCAGAGTTATGCCATCCCGACAATGCAAGGCGGTGTCGATACAATCAAACCGTATGTTGACCAGTTTATAGAGTTCGCAGATCAACATCCCGAAATGACGTTCCTTGTAACCCGTATCGGGTGTGGGATTGCTGGTTTCACTCCGGAAGAGATTGCGCCGCTTTTTGCAGGAGCCGTTGCATTACCGAACGTCTGGCTGCCGCTTGACTTCTGGAGAGTTTTGAATCGTTAACCTAGATAAGTTGTCTATATGAAGAAAGTGTTTCATCTCAAGTTTAACAAAGAGTCTGATGGAGACTGGTACATTGAGTTTCCAGGCTATCCCTTCGCCCATCACAACCTCATGATGGTTGCTGGGGCCGACCATCTATGTGCTTACGTGGCCAAGATTGAGGGACACCCCAACAGGGCAGTTGTAGATGTTACCCTTGATGACAATCGCATCAATGGAAAAAAACCGATCATCACTTTGGAACGTTTTGACAAAGGGTATGGGGCCAAGTACAACTGCTTTGACGCTGAAGGTAACACTCCAGTGATTGACTGGAATGGCCGTGAGCTTGATATACCGACCGCATGGCTCTGTCCTGTGACGTTGTTGGTACTCTTCCGTTATCCTCAGAAAATCAACCTGTACCTCCCAGAGGAATAAACCTTCATCCGATATTTCAACTATATGCTCACAGTTAAGTATAGTGATGGCATTATTGCCAGGGTAAGATCCGTTTCCATCACTTACACCTATGAAGGTGTTATCGAGTGCAGCTGTCTTTCCGCAGGAACGGGACATTTCATGGCCGATTATGAGGAACGAAGGGATCTGATTGAAGCTGGTCGACTTAAGGGTTACTACTGTTTTGAGCCAGAACTCATTGACGAGATCCGGAAAGAACCAATATTCAAAGATAGCGGTTCCGCGAAGGATATTGAATGGGTTACACGCAATATGGGGAAATGTTTCAAGGATAATAAGCTGGAGGTAACGGTTGCTGTCAGTGAAACTGAAGGGGAGTATAGCATTACTCTTGAGTGGTATCAAACTACACGGGAGCTTTCTGAAACGCCGTTAGCAGTCCTGATTCAGCAAATGGCCGGAAGTATGAAGTATGCTGATATCAAGCAATACTGCAAGTTTTCCGATTGGGAAGAATTATGTTGAACAAACAGAGTCTGTTGCTATGGATTTATTAATACAACGGGTGCGCGATTATGTCCTCGCTCATTCGCATGTCGGAGGCTTTCATGGAATAGACCACTGGGATCGGGTGTATATGAATGCTCAGAAACTGATAACTCCGGATGTTAACCCGTTGGTCGTCGGATTGTTTGCATACTTACATGATGCATGTCGAAAAGATGACGGTGAAGACTTGCAGCACGGCCCACGCGCCGCAGAACTGATCGATTCCTTGAGACATACGCTTTTGAAGGATGTATGTGACAAAGACATTCGTCTACTAAAAGAAGCCTGTCGTCAACATACTGTCACACATAAAACGGGAAATCCGACAATTGATGCATGCTTTGATGCTGATAGGCTGGACTTGGATAGAGTCGGAGTCATCCCAGATCCAGCAAGGCTTGCAACACAAGAAGGGAAAGAAATAGCGAGGAAACTATTTGTTCGATGAGAAAAAGGGATTGCCTTGTTTTGAGGCAATCCCTTATCTCTTACAATGCTAGTTAACTGTCCGTGTTTCTTCTGAAGGCTCTTCACGATCAAATATCAAGGTTCTCTCAACTTGATTCCATGCGGATTCAGAGAAAGAGTAGGCATTCTGCCCTAAAGTAACATATGCCTGTACCATATTGCCAGGGCCAGGAGCATCACCCGCGAAATAGGCTTTGACTTGTTGGGTATCCTTTTCGTCCATTTTGTTCTCACGCGCAATTACGTCGAAGACCGATCCGTCTTGTTCTGCCGACAAAACTGCCAAGGACCGTTCTTTGAAGGTGCTTTCAACTTTCGAGATATATTTCAAATGTCCCTCTGAAGGTTTCGACTGGATAATGCTATAAACGGTTCTCATTGCGTCATTCAGAGGCCTTAGTGAGAGATCTGCTAAAGCGGATACACGGAAGCATTTGAGTAAAGCAACCAAATTCTTTTCTTCTGCCTTTCTATCTAGCCACCAGTTGCAGTGTCGTGCTATATCAATTGCCTTCTCTTTCAGCGGCTCAAAATACTCCTCTTGTTCAGTGACAGGCGCATTGGTCCCATCATATGTTTTCCCGAGATAACAGAACTTCGTTTTGGGAGAAGCCTCTTCGGCGATGCTTCGTAAGGAGAGCAAATCATCTTCAGCAATATAATACTCCTCCAATACCCTTGCGTTCTCTTTCGTGAAAGGGAAAATCTTATATTCGGGGTGAGGCTCTTTATCGCTGGACATGTCCGTTTCCTCAGAGAAGAACAGGCGGTATTTCCCGAATTCGTCGATATAACCAGGGGAGGAGAGGTCAAGTTGTTTCTCCAACTCTTCTGCAGTAAGATTCTTTTTCAAAAAGACGGTAGAGTAGGGATATACCAGTTGCTTGATTTCGTCAGTAGTGCCATTGAAGATATCGCTGATAAGAGTTTTCTGGAAATAATCCAGGGCAGGAGAGTCATCCCAGACTGTATCCACTGCGGGATAAGAACGAATCGCCCTCAATCGTTCAGCCATGGATGGATGAGTGTCATCCATATCGGCGGAGGTTATTCTCGAAGATAAGCGATCGACAGGCGTGGAAAGATGTTCTGTGGGGCATATGACATTGCCGGATTGGATGTCTGCTCGTTTTGAAACCACCGAATACAATTCAAGGACATTATCGGGAGCCCATTCCTTATCTTTCTGATATGAAGCCAGCATCGAATAAAACTCATTCCACCTGTCCGACATATGGTCTAGTTTGCATAAAGCGGATAGACTGCCATCGGTTCCGGCAACCAACTGAGAAAAATGGTCGGCGTCAAACTCTTGAGCTCTTGACAAAACACCATTCAACGGCGCAATCTTATGATACTGTCCTGCCATGATCTTACCGGCAAAGCGGGCAAAACCCCGGGCCCAGCGGGCGACAGAATTCTCATCTTCATTGTCGATCTCCTGCTCAGCCCTTGCTATCGATGCGCAGATAAACTCTGAAAGATTCGCCACACGGTTTGTGGATATGGATTTCTGTGTGAAATGGCCGAACTCGTGAGCCAGGATTGCCTTCAACTCCGTTTTGTTCATGCCATAAAGAAGCGGAAGGCCTATTGTGAGGTTTTGGCTGCCGGATTTGATATACCCAAGAAGGCTCGAATGGAAAACATAGGCATTGCACTCATTAGAGGCTCGGACATGTTTCGGCTGAAGACAGTCCACTTCTTTCACTACTTCGTCAATGAGATTGAAGAGTTCGGGATAGTCCTCCCTCTTTATCTCTATTCCCTTACGTTTGGGCTTTTCAAATATCTTGAAAATAGGTTTAAGGACGATAACCAAACAATATCCGGCAGCGAGTATGACCATTATGCCAAGGACAACAGCTCTGCCGTAGACAGTCCCTCCGCTGAACATCGCCCATTCCAGAAGAATAACGATGCCTGTGACAATTAGGAAAAGCAGAATCGTCCCAATAATAAGAAGCGAATAGACACCAATGAGCCCGTTCACTTTTTTTTGACGGTGTTAGCTAAGGTTGCCAAATCCGTCAGTTCATTCATTACCATAAATTACTCGTTGTCAGTTTGTATACAAAACCATCTCACCACAAAGGATTGCGGTGTCTGGGGATACAACAATGAAGAAGACTTAGAAACGATACTACAACTTCCTAAGCTGCTCGTAGAATCCTGCTCTTGCCTGTAAGAGCATATTCAATGTACGAGGAATAATATCCTCATACTTGGGAGTGGAGTCTAGCAACTGCTCGGAATTAATCCAGACATCATTTTTACCGAGAACGCACTTCACGACCTTGCGTTCCACATTGATGGCGTTGATGGCCTCTAGTGCATCGGCACGGTTGTTCTCGTCTGTGGTAAAAATAGCAGGCAGAGATATGCTAAGGAAGAACTCATCTTCCTGCTCCCAATGGATGAGGAAAGTCAGCATCTGGTATCTAAAATAGATTCCATACTCATCTTCCTGAGGTCGGAGGCCTTCCTGTGCGAGGTACTCCTTGATGTCGTCTTTAACTGTACTCATATCAGTGTTTGTTAGAAACCAATTCTTGTTCGGGGTTTTGATCCCGCATCCAACGATGATTTGTTCGCCTTGATAGAATGGATCAAGTGATTTTGAGAAATCAGTTCATCAGCCAGCGCCGCCATCATGGCAGCCTCATTGACGATGAATGCTATATCAGAGGATGCGTAGCGCTCGGTTAACCTTGCCAGTTCTTCCACATCTATATCATCAGCCACAGGACGATCTTTAAGATGAAGTGTAAAGATGAGTTTGCGGGTATTCTCATCCGGTGCGGGTATCTCCACATGGAGATCCATACGTCCTTTTCTTAGCACGGCAGGATCAATCAAATCCAGCCTATTGGTGGTCCCGATAACGAAGATGCCTTTCTTGGAGCAATTGTTCAACTGTCCGAGGAATTCATTAACCTCCTCCGGCCGGTGTTCGGCGGCCATCGAGCTACGGGAGGGAACAAAAGAATCGAACTCATCAAAACAAATGATGGTCGGGGCTTTTTTCTCCGCTTCTTTGAACAAATTCGCTATTTTTCCTTGTGTTCCGTGTAGATAAACACTTCCTAGATCGGAACCGTTGACCAGCACGAAATTGAACTGGGACTCTTCGGCGAATTTTTCTGCGAAATAAGTCTTCCCACATCCGGGAGGCCCATATAAAATCATTCCATTAGGAGGGCTCAACCTGTATTTCTCGGCTTTCTCCCTATCCCGCAAAATCCAAATGACCCTGTTCGTCATCTCGGCTTTCAATTTCTCCATCCCAGCCACATCATCAAACCCTCCGCCTTTGGCTTTCTTGATCTCAACATTGACTGCGGTGGCAGCCGCATGTTGCTCCTTATCATTTTCAATACTGTCCTGAGCTTGTTTTGTATCAGTATCTTGGGATCGTAGAGCCTCTTTCCCAAATAATTGCCGTACGAAATCGTTAAGGTGGATTCGTTTTGTACTGTCCAGTTCTAGACCTTTTGAAATAATCTTTATGACTTCTGTAGGCACATTTTTCTCATCAAGCGCTTCGAGATCAAGCGGGTTATGACGAGCCTGACGAATAACACGCTTCTTCTGAGGGAATGGATCATTGTCGTTTAATTCACAAGGCCAAGGTGTTTTCCCACAAATAAGGGTATACAGAATAGCCGCCGCTGAAAAAGTATCACCATCTTCCTCATAAATGCCGGTTAAAGTCTCTGGCGCACAGAAAGCTAGAGTGAGGTCATTTACGGGGAAGGGAGGAATACCGCTGAGGGGAGGGCAGAGATGCCCGAGATCAATAATCTTCGGCACATACTGGTCACGGCCGGTTTCTTCTAGAAGGATATTTCTGGGTGTAAGGTCGTTATGGTTAAGATTAAGAGAATGAAGATACACGAGTCCCTCTAAAACACCACGGATAAGGTCTTTAGCTTCTTGATAAGAAAACACTTTACCGCCCTCAATGACTTCAGAGAGAAGAGATCCGTGGAAAAACTCCGTGATTAGATAGTGGTATGCTTTCCCCTCTATTTCAACCTTGCCGTCAGCAACATAGGATATGACGTTGCTATGCTTAATCCTGCGGCTTAATAAGACCTCTAGGACTACGCCATCAACTATCAACTTCTCGGGGACCAACTCTTCATCATAGAACTTCATGAAATAGGACACACCCTTTTCGTCAACCACTCTATATGAACTGTTGTAAAGTCCCTCTTTGATGAAGCAACTTACCCGGTAATCACCTACCTGAAATCCTTCTTCAAGAACAATCATATCATTAGTTTTTTACAATCACTACCTCGGCAGGCCTAAGCACAACCTCATTGTACATGTATCCTTTCTTCTCAATATCGAGGATAGTACCATCTTTCAAGGACGGGTCCGGTTCTGTATCGCAGGTGGAGCAAAGGTTATCGTCTACCATATCACCAATCTTCAGGACAATCTCGGAAATACCCTTATCTTGAAGCTTACGGCGCAGGGTTTTCTCGACATTCAAGAAGCGATCGCGAACCTTTTGTCCTTCTTCGCTCTCATCCCAACCTTTTTCCTTAATAACGGTGGAACACCTCTCAAAAGAGTCCAAAACGCCGATCATGTCCTTCAGGATGTCTTTCACAGAAGCTTCCTTTTCTTCTTCGGCAGCTCTTGCCACATCTTGGAGTTTTGCTTTTTCCTTTTGGAGGATGGTAATCTTCTCGTCTAATGCGTTAAAGAGTGCTGTGTTTTTGCTTTCGTCTGCCATCTTATAAAGAATTGTATTTGTTCGGATCAAATGAAGACACATCGAGATCTTCGGTTTCAGTTACCGGAATGGGATTAACCGTTCCGATTCTTTCAAGAATAGGGAAAGTGAAATCCGATGCCAGTCTTTTGTCGGGAGTACTTAGCTGCACTCTGGCGGCCGCAATAAGATTAGCAGGATATTTGTGCCTGGCCATAGCCAAAGCCATAGCCCTGACAATCTCGTTCATGGGAGCATTCTGGTCAACCCCCAAGACCTCATATGGATTCGTCATAATCAATTGTCTTTTTAGTCAATAACCTAAAAAATTGATGCTGATGCAATACTTCGGGCACCAAATTTCCCAAGGTACTCAAGGGTTGTAACCAAGCGCTTTCCAGCATCATTCAAGTTGCTATTGGTTTTTACGGCAATCCTGTTCTCATAGTTAAGATGTCCCCATAGAGCATCAAATCTCTCATTAAAGGGCGCGGTCTGGCTCTTTAGCCGAGTACTTCTATTGTTGTAAATCTGGTCCAATGTGCTCTTCACAGTGGAAACCCCATATTTGCCGTCCAAGATATACTCCATTATGCAGTTCCCCATAAGGATAGCAAGGTTCTGGCAAATACGCTGATCATCCTTGGCTTTCAGATATATCTTATAGTTCTCCTTCAAGGCGTCAGATCCGCTGATCTGTTTGTTGTTTACCTTATCTATGAGGTCACTCATCTCACGCTGTAGAGCCGCCCCCTTAATTGCTGCCCTTGCAGCAGACACGGAAGAATACGATGATGAATCATGCTGTTCTATGAGGTCTATCACACGATTAGCTCGATCAGCCCCTCCCGTTACATGTATAATAAGAGCGTTCTCTTTGATGCTATCTAACAATGTGCCGTTAAAGGTATTCGTATGACTCACAACAGTTTGGACCATATCCCAACTTTCGGAATCATTGCCGGATATGAAATCGGTCATAACATGATCGAGGATAGCCTTAATGTTTCCGTTAAGCTGAGAGTTGCCTGTGTATACCTTATAAACCTCAAAAAGAACTTTAAGACCCGGGACAGATTCAATTTCCTCGGCGTTCATCTTGGGAATAATCTCTCCGTTGATAAACGTGGAGAAGCTAAAGGATAGTTGCGAGTCGTTCAAAGCCTTGCAAATCACAGCAAAGGGATTTAGAAGAACCTGATATGATTTGCCGCTATTCTGGTGATTTGCGAACTCATTGCGGGCCTCTTCAATCAATTGATCATATAGCCCGACAAAGTCACTGATCGCAGAAACACGAGTCCTCCCAAAAGCAGTCTTAACATTGACAAGCCGCTTCAATGCGTCAATACACTGCACGTAATAATCATGCGCAATACGGAATTTGTCGAAGAGCCCGCCAGTAAGTCCGTACAGGCATCCCACTTCAAGAGCCTCTTCGGAGTTGTCCAGATTATCACAAAGGTGCCTCTTATACTGTTCGGCAATATAAGGGTATAGGCAAGGGCTGATTACATCTTCCGAGATGCTGTTATCAAGCTGATACTTGGCCATCGCATCCATGGCGGAGATTTGCTCCCTGTAGAATGCGTAATAAGCAGCATCGCCAGCGTTCAGTATTGCATCACTTCTTTCTAGCAGAGACTTCTGGACCTGGCCGATCCCAACATTGGTGTCTGAAGGATCGTCAAAGTTGATGTTGTCTGGTAGGTTGTCATATGAATATGTTTGGCTCAGAGAGTCATCAATAGTGAAAGTATAGCCATCATCCCAGGATGTGTAATCGAGAGATTTAACAATCAGGCGATCCGAGTATACGGCACTTAACCACACTCCGATTATCTCCTTATAATTCTCTCGTGTAAGCATGCCGGATTCCATCATCCCGAGGCACGCGACAGCCATGTTTCGGAATAGGGTGTCATCAGATAAGAAGTCTCGTTTTTGCTTCTTGAGCAGATCATAAGCTACGTCGTACTTCTGTTCCTTGAATGCCGCCTGCAGGATATACTTCTGGATAGCATTCTTATACCTGGTCTTCAGACCGGCATGTTCGGGATAGGTCTGAGCGATAGTATCAATTGTTGTATCGATAGAGCCGAGAAATTGCCGGGCAGCATCAAACCCCATCTTGCCGGAGTTCAAGTCTTCCAGTTGCTTATTGACATTCTCAATCTGAGACTTGACCTGACGGATCTTGTAGCTCTCGCAAAGTGCACGGATCTTAGGGCTTCTAAGGCTGTTCTCCGCAAGTTCTGATGCTTCTTTGATTTTCCCAGCCTCAAGAAGACGAAGGATATAACGGTAAACGATGTCTTTCTTTATGTCGGCTGGAGCTATCGGAAGAGCCAAATCAACATCTTTAGCAATCGTGTCAATTCCGATATCCTTTCGTTTGAGGGAGCAAACGGCTTTACGGCTTATGGCAACGACATCACTATCACTTTGGCACTCGTATGCCTTAGAGTAATACTCGTATGCTGTCTTATTGTGACCGGACTGTTCTTGCTCGCGGCCTTCATCCATATAAAGACCGTGTAGTCTATCCATGACTATTCTCTGGCTCCCTGATGGGACGTCCTCTCTCTGTTTTAATAAGATGAGGAAAGCCTCAAGGGAAACGATTGCTTTGTCACGTGGCTGTTTCTCGGATTTAGAAAGAACTCGCTTAACATATGCTTCTAAAAGGGAGCCCCTGATTGTATCCAGTTCACTAGAGAAAGATGAATTATCAGAGTATGATATTGCCTCACCCAGGATCTTGATAGCAGCTGAGTCTCCGGTTTCTGCATCGGCTTTCTCCAACTGTTTTGCGAGATAAGCATTATCTGTTAACGCACATCTGAACTCCTTAAGTAAAGACAGGGCCTGATCATCCTTACCAAGTGAGAAATATGTGCCCGAAAGCTTTACAATCTCCTTTTCGACCTTGGCGCGGATTGTCTGCTTGGAGACCACTCCGAAGGCCTGCTTCAGGAAGCCATATTTTGCCGAGAGGTCCGAACTTGATTTGGCGGCAGAAAGAGAGGCCAACGCGCTTAGATCCCTGACATCACACCAGTTCTTGATTTCCTCAGATATAGAAAGTGCTCTCAGTGGTTCCGATTCTATCAAATCTTGCGCAATGCCTTTCTTGATACTAACTAAATCATCATGATGACTAACTTCCAGGGCGTCATTAATGACGGTTAGAATCGAGTCATTCTTCTTTAATCGGGATACTTTTTTGAGAACGGCCTTCACATACTCTTCTTCGGCAGGATATCCACTGCGTGTCAAGTCCTTCAGTGCAGCGAGGGAAAATGCCTCATCGGGAGATAAAGCAATCATTCCAACAAGTTCGTTGATAGAACCTGACTGCTTGGGAAGTCTGTTCTTGGATTCCAACATGTCAAGAACCGCTTCTTTAAATAGAGGCTTGTTCTTGTCACAGAATCTTCTAAGTATGTCAATCCTTACACTTTCGTTCTCTTCCTTAGCAAGGAGATTGATGGCTTCTTGCGCATTATCATTGAAGAGAGCTTCAACCTTGTCTCCTAGGAGATTTACGTATGCTGTCCTGAGTGTGTTAGGGTAGTACCAATGCAACCGAGTCAGGTACTCTATCGGGTCGTTCTGTTTCTCGATTTCTTCTAAAAGGCCATCCGCCGCAGGTGCTCGGTTTGAACTAGCAAGAGAGTAAACAGTTTCCAGGAAGCAGCGGGAAAGGACAGGGGAGAGATCTCTACAAGCGTATGCTATGACATAGGCATCCTGATAATTCTTTTCTTTTATTAGCTGCTCGCACCTGGACTCAATCTTCTTGATGAGGCCATCTCGTTTCTGGTCAGGCTGAAGTTTATTGATGAGTGACTTGCCCAAAGAAAGATCGCTCGGACGAATGACACGAGCTGAAAGAGTCAAATGATTAATGACTGCAGTGGCGTATTCGGCGTAGAATACTTGGTCATCTGATTTGTCATTCTCAATACCCTTGAATATGGCGAGCGCTTTGGGAAACTGTCCATCGCCGGCCAGCGCAACAGCATCTGCAAACAGTGCTTCGTATAGATCCTTGCGGAGTGCAGGATTAGAATAATAGGAAGGGATACCTTCGGCCCCCTGGCTCTGAAGAATCTGATCCTCAATATTCTTTATGATGGTCCTCTTAACCTCAGGATTGTCCTGAGGGAGTAAAGAGCATATGCTACTTGATTCCTTGTATCTCTTCTGAGAAGTAAGCGACTTCGCTAAAACCAGTGCGCCATTCAAATCTTCAGCAGCAGCGTATCTTTTAATACTGTCTTCAAGATCATTCCATTTATCAGACGGTGAATAGAAGGAAGACACATTATCTTTGAGGTAAGAGTATTGAAGCTTCAGGTATCCTTTTCTGAGCCGCTCCCGGGCAGATGGTTCAAGGTCACATTCAGATTCCATCTCCTGGAAAAGAATCTTGAACGATTCGTAATCCCCCTTATTAATAGATTCTTTCGCTTTCTCAAATAAAACATTCTGAATCTTTTCCTGGACAGAGAGAGACAAAGTTTCGTTGAAAACGGCATTGAGAATGGTCAGTTTAGTCTCTTTCGCAGAAGAAGCGGACAGGGAATCCGCATAACTCTCTGCAAAGGATAATTGCCGCGCGCTGACTTTCCCATCTCTCTTTATAAGATGTTTATTCTTCAATACATAGCCGAGTATGGCTTGCCCCCAAAGCTGATTTGAGTGTTCCTCGTCAACCAGCTCCAATATTCGCGCGGAATCTTCGAAATTCTTCTCTCCCAGCAAAGACTCACCCAATTCCGTGACATACTTCCTTGCAGGAGCACCATAACTCTCGAGGAATGAAGCAACCGACTTGTTACTGCCACTTTTCAGGAATTCCGCGCCATATTTGTAAGCACGATACCTGATCGCTTTGTCTGTGAAAGACTTTCCTTGACCAGACAAGGCGTCAATCAACTCAACGGCGCTATCGTAATCTTTGTGTTGGAATGCTTCTTTCGCTTTATCGCTGGCGTAGTCGATGACGCCCTTTCTGGATTTCCGTAATCCGTCTCTCGCCTGGTCCTGTAGCCCGTCTTCAGAAATGGCAAGCGCCTTCTTCACGGCATCGGCCTTTTCCTTTGCCGTTTTTCTCTTCTTGGCGATGGAGAGGAACATGTCCGAAAGCAGACGTGGTGCATCCGGGGATTTTTGCCAAACCTTACGGTACAATGCTTCCGCCTCGTCATACAACGACTCGGATGCTTTCTTTCCTGCGTTTTTTATAATATGTGAAGGGCTGTTGAGGACGATAATGACCACAACAAAAACAATAACGACAAGAATCAGAAGAACTGCGGATGTCATCCGAACTACTTTATTATGAGTTTGTCACCAACGTTAAGTCTCGATTCCGGAGTTAACCCATTTGACTCTGCAATCTCACGATACCTCGTGCCGGTACCATACAATCTTTTGCTTATAAGCCAAAACGAGTCACCTTTCCGTACAGTATAAACGAAATGAGTCTCCGCTTCAGCATTTGAAGCGGAAGAAACAGCTTGAGCCTGTTCCTGAGCCTTTTGTAATTCGCTGACCTGGGCCACTAATGTGGCGTTCTCTTTCTCAGAAGCCTTTAGTTCTTTTTTTGCGTTGCTGCCACTAAGGGCTGTGCAGATTAGAGCAATGGCAAGGCAACAGGCTATCGCGGTGGGGATGATCCACGCCATGCGCCGCCTCTCTTTGTCACCAGAAGGCATGGAGGCGTTCTCAATATCGTGTGCCAGCTTATAAATACTTAGATCTGCTCCACACTGAGGGCAAATGGTATCCTGGACACGATAGTCCGGGATACCGGTTTTGCCGCAAACGGGGCATTTGATTTCTGCCATATCTAATCCTATTTGAATAACTCTATCTTCCTACGCCAGTCGTAATTATCTCAATACCACCGCCACCGAACCGCTTGAGATTCTTACTAAGGAAGTCTTCATTTGCATCGCATGCCGCCTTAACCGCTTCTACATTATGGTTGTTAAGGTCATTCATCATCTGCTTGTAAAGATTCTCAGCTTTGTTTGCCACAGCGGGATCGGTTGCTCTATGAGCAAGAATGGTATAAAGGTAAACGTGTGTAAGAAGCCCATAGCGATTATTGATTTCTTCCATCTCGTCCAGAGCGCTCTCATTCTTGGTGAGACCATAGGAATCAACGAGCCCCTTGAGTTTATTGGCATGTGCCGGATGGAGGAGATGGCCAAAGACATCAAGAAGAATCTGGGCTATGGTAAACTGAACCTCGTTGGGATTATGGCTTTCTGCAACAGGAATCCCAGCTTCAAGGTCAGACTTTATGGACGTCCACTCAGGATCCAGACCATCCCTCTTCTTTGAATTGATTCTATCAATAAGACCTTGTATGGTCTTCATGAAGGATACGCGATCCTCGCTAGATATTTCACCATTTGAATTGATGTCGATAATAGCTTGTGATAAAGCAGAGAGACATGCAGAATCATAATTCCCGTGACCGAGGATTATGTCCTGAGATTTGCCTGTAGCATCAATCTTAACCCTAATGCTCATTACTTCATCAAGATCAAGATTGAACGTGAAGAGAAGGCGACTCTTCTTGGGCAGATTCTCGGAAATGGTGAAGTATCCCGTGCTAGTAGGCTCATATGACCCATCTTCCTTCTCTGAGAACAACTTTACTCCAACGATTTTCTGATTGTCGGCCAGAGTGAAGAACTGCTTGTTCTTTTCGTGAGGGAGGACCTCGCCTGAATCAATGATCTTTTCGTAACTCTTGTTGCCGTTCTCATCTTCAATCTCAATAAAGGTCGCTCTCTTTGTCGTGTGCACCACAGGCCCTTCAGGAATCTCAGGGGATACGGGTGCGGAGACGCCAGGAACTTCCTCCTCAGCGGGCAGAGAATGAGCTAAGATAGCTGCTCCTTCTGCAACGGCGAGCATAGGCTTTTCGGAAGAAAGGACCTTATCAGCGCCATATTTGTCGGAAAGCATTCTTTTGACAAGAGGGATGCAGGAAGAGCCACCAACGAGTAGGATGTTGTCAATGGTCTCGATAGGGAAACTCTTTTCTTCAAGAAGCTTATCCACCAGTTCAATTGACCTCTGAACGAGTGGACGAATCATGGCCTCAAACTGCTGCCGCGTAATCGTGACTTCAATGTCGACCGATTCGCCATCTTCTGTTTCGAGATAATCGTAGAGCCCAATCGTCGTCTGCTGAGTTTCGCTCAAGGCCTTCTTTGCATCTTCAATGGCGGTCTTGAGCTCTCCAATGAAAGCAAGCCTTTTCTTGTCGGTCAAGCCGTCAAGAATCTCATTGATGTCTACACCCTGTTTGGCTTTAACCTCATTATAAACATAATCCTTAAGAAGCCTATCGATATCGTCGCCACCAAGCCAGCGATCTCCGCCGGTTCCGGATTCGACGAACTGTCCACCTGAAGCGACGAGGATTGACAAGTCAAAGGTGCCACCACCAAAGTCGTAAACGAGGAAAACCTTGCTGTCATTTTCGGAAAGCTTGTCGGCTCCATAGGATAGGGCGGCTGCTGTCGGCTCGGCTAGAAGACGTTGGACCTTCAGGCCAGCAAGCTCTGCGGCTCTCCTTGTTGCTGCCTTCTGTTTCTCATTGAAGTATGCGGGGACGGTAATAACGGCATGTGTTACAGTATCATTAAGCTTTACGGAAGCATCCTCTTTCAAACGTTTGAGGATCTCGGCGCTTATCTGCTCTGGCGTAAACTCTTGTCCATTGAGCACGATGGCGACAGATTCATCCGTACCGCCGGAAAGTTTCGTGATACCATATGGATAGGACTCGCGATCGCTTTTCATTTTAATGACTTGATCGTCGGAAATGGACCCGCCCATCAACCTCTTTGCAGAAACGACGATGTTCGGGGCGTACTTCCGCCACTGTTTATAAGCAGCATTACCGACCACAATCTGATTATTGCGATCCATGGCCACGCAGGATCGACACAGTTCTTCATGGCCCGCTCCCGTTGTGATGACACGCACTGATGTGTCCTTGAATGCGACTACGGAATTCGTTGTTCCGAGGTCAATACCTATTGCTTTTCCCATTGTATGATTTTTAAGATTTTTTAATGTCTCTTCAGGTAATCCTCAAATTTAACTATTTTTTTCGGAGCTAGCTAAATATTCCAACATATAGCCATATAAAACAGCATGTTGCGAACCAAAATTGCGCAATTGACCTAGTTTTGGTGTCGTGAACTTTGTGGTATAATCAATAAACACTAATTTTGTTAGTGTAAAACGCCGAGGACATGGTTAAAGACCGTATCGAAATAGTCAATGATAGTGGAGAGCATGTCTTCGCTCAAGCCCCTATTATTGTCTCTGCCAGCAGAAGTACGGATATTCCGGCATTCTATTCGGACTGGTTCCTCCATAGGCTGAAAAAGGGTTACTCTGCCTGGACAAACCCATTCAATGGAGTCAAAAGTTACGTGTCATATAAAAACGTGAGACTTATCGTCTTCTGGTCTAAGAACCCGGAGCGTTTATTGGATCCGTCAGGGATCTTAGAATACTTGACGGATCAAAGGATAAATGCCTACATACAATTCACCCTAAATGATTACGTTTCTGAAGGGCTCGAAAGGGGAGTGCCCCCTCTGGATAAGAGGATCGACACATTCAAAAGGCTAGTAGACCGAATCGGATTCGGGAAGGTTATCTGGCGATTTGACCCGTTGATACTAACGGATACAGTAGATGTCGACGCCTTATTGGAGAAATGTTCCAATATCGGGGGACAATTGAAGGGATATACAGAGAAGCTCGTTTTTAGTTTTGCGGACATTGCAGAATACAGAAAGGTAAAATCGAACCTCCTCACAGGAGGAATAAAGTATAGAGAGTTTTCGGAAACAGAGATGCTCAGTTTCTCTCGCGGGCTTCAACAACTAAATAAAGACTGGGGGTTAACACTTGCCACATGTGGCGAGAGAATCGATCTGGATCGTTTCGGTATCGTCCACAACAAATGCGTGGATGATGACTTGATGATCAAGTATTTCTCTGATGACGAAGTCCTGATGCGTCATCTGGGAGTAGAGATAGGAAGCGACTTATTCACGGGAGAACGTACTGTAACCAGGACAAAGAAAAGCAATAAGGATAAGGGGCAACGTCTTTATTGCGGTTGCATTGCGAGTAAAGATATCGGACAGTACAACACCTGTATCCACATGTGCGAATACTGCTATGCAAATAGCTCGAAGGAACTTGCTAGGAATAATTATCTGGCTCATAGAGATAATCCATTGAGTGAAACCATAACAGGGTTATGACGCAAACTGATTACATCATTACCCAAGCGAAAGAATCGCTTCCTTCTCATCTGGCTGGTGCCCCATGGAGAATACTTGGCCATGGGACCGGTTTGCTTTCTACCCAAGATGAATTGAATGCGTATCTGGCCGCCTACGGTGAGATGCATAAAATCAAGTGCAACGCCGCCATTCAGAACTTTCCCTTTGACAAGTTACCTCAGAGAATCCATCTAGTAGATTGGGGATGCGGTCAAGGCCTGGGGGCTCTCTGCTTTCTGGACAATCTGTATGTGCGTGGCCTTATTGGACGGGTCAAGAAGATAACACTCATCGAGCCATCTCCAGCTGCACTAAAACGCGCGGCTAACAACCTGCGCAAGGCTATGGAGAATTATGATACTGTTATTGATACGATAGAGTGCTATTTGCCAGCCAACACTGATAGCGCTAAATCTTTGTCTGCACTGGAAATGAATCTTCCTGGCACCGTTCACATCTTTTCTAATATCTTGGATATCCCATCCGTTAACCTCAGAAAGACAGCTCAAATCATTGAAGAAGGGAGGGGAATGCAGTTTGTCATGTGTTCTTCTCCAGTTAATGACAATGCACCTCGCCTTGATGAGTTTGCGCAGTACTTTACGAGTACGGAAGTCTTTTCTGATATTTGTGACAGGGATTACGGTTATACAAGCGATACTTATCATAAGTTCGGCTGCAAAACCAAATGCTTCTTCTTCAACAGCACAGAGAGCTCGCTTTACACGGCTGTCAGGGAAGGTACATACTCCGAGAATGGTGCTTACGATGACTACGATCTGGAAGCAATGGTCAGAAGCGGTTCTCTTTCGGAATCTCTATACAAGGCCTATTCTGCATTGTCCTCACGACTAGGCAAGAAGGACAGAATCTTCCTTAAGCCTGACTTGAATGGAGAAACTCCAGATATTGTCGTCGTCCGACCCGGAAAAGGAGTTCTGGTTCTCACCGTTTTTGATGAGAACATGAATAGCTGCTGGTTTGATGACGGGGCTTTCTTGGTCAATGGGATTCCATCTGCATCTCCTTTGGCCAGAGCATTTGGCTACAGGGAAAGCATTATTCAACAGCACTCCACAGAGATTCTAAAAAAGACTGTCACAGACAAATCTGCGTGGTATATAGTCAGGCCCGCTGTCTGGTTTTCACAAGGAAGCCGCATGCAGATAGAATCGGTCTTTGTTAATCAACTGAAGAAGGATGGTAAGACGCCCAGAAATGTGATATCAGGCGTCATAACTATGTCGGCAGAAGAGATTGATGCGCAAAATCTCTGGCAGCTTCTTGATATGCAATTCAATAAGAAGAGCTTCACGGAGAAGGCCTGCAGTCAGCTTATTTCGTTGATGAAGAGTCAGTGGCATTGTTATAATGAGGGAGACAATGAGATACGTCTCACTCAACGTCAGTCACAGTTGGCAAAGAGCTTCAAGGGTCGTGTATTGCGCGTAAGGGGAGTTGCCGGATCAGGAAAGACACAGGTGCTTGCATCAACAGCGGTAAACTGTCAGCTTCGAACTGGTCGTAAAGTATTGATCCTTACATACAACATTACCTTAGTGAACTATATCCGTTATCGAATAGGACGGATCCCTGCCGACTTCCCGTGGAAGAAGTTTACTATTACCAACTATCACAGTTTCTTTACATCACAAGCGAAAAACCAGAACCTTAAGTTAAATCTTGCTTCATATGATGACCCGGACTTTTTTGCCGGGATAAAAGATCAACTCCCCAAGTTCTCTGCCATCTTGATTGATGAGGCGCAGGACTATAAGAGGAACTGGTTCAAGATTCTATTCGATTATTTCCTCGAGGACGATGGGGAAGTGGTTATCTTCGGCGACAAGAATCAGGATGTTTACAGAAGGAGGAATTTTGATAGTATTCCTAATGTAAGGGGGCATGTTTGGGGGCCGTGGACGGGGCTTAACATAGGTCACAGAGTGAATAATCAGGCCATCTTAGACCTCGCAAGAGAATTCCAGCAGGCTTACTTTCAGGAACCTGAGGACTTTGGTGATACTAGAGAATTGACATTCGGTGGAGGGACCAAGTACTGTAATGCTCCATCAGATTCAAAGCCTCAAGAACTAGTTCAAAGGATTCTTGACTATGTTAACAAAGAAGAGATAGATATAAGTACGGCTGTTGTCCTTTCTCAAACAACCGATATCTTGAGGGAGATAGAATATGCATACAGGTCCATTACGAATGTGGCATGCATGACAACCTTTGAAACAAAAGAGGTCTTTGATGCTCTGCTTAAATCATCCGGAGGCAAAGTCAACAGTCGTTTTAAGGAAGACTTGGAAAAGGTGCGGACAAACAAGAAAGCACACTTTACCATGATGGCCCAGAGCCCGAAGATGTCGACCATTTATAGCTATAAAGGCTGGGAGGCGTCATGTGTGATTCTTCTCATACTTCCTGACCCTGGTCACAAGGATGCTCTCGAAAATAGGCCAGAGCTTATTTATACGGCGATTACAAGGGCCAAAGATAATCTCTTTGTGATTAATCTCAATAACAGGACTTACCATAACTTCTTCGTTAATCAAATAGGGTAATGGAATTCACTAGTATTGAAAAAATGGCGATAATCTTCTTCCTTGGAAAAATCATGGAAGCAGACTCCATCATACATCCCAATGAGCTCGAATTCATGGACCACATGTACGAAAAATTAGGCGTGTCTCCTGACGATCTTCCTAGGCTAGAGATGATGGACTTGGAGTATTGCAAGGGAATAATCTCACAGTTGTCTCCAGATAAACTATCCTTCGCAAAAGATTCTTTCGTTGGCATGGCCTTATCTGATGGATACTATGATCCAAAGGAGAAGTCAATTATTGAATCATTATAAAGAGGACATAAGCCAATTGATAACTGACGGTGTGATCTTAGATAAACGAAAAGTATATACGCCAAACTGCTTTCAATGGACTCTTAATCAAAAATAAAGGCAAGATTGCTTGTTGAGTTGACAAAATAAGTATCTTTGTAAAGTTTTGATAACACCTCGTTAAATTACTAAATTTTTTTAATATGTTTTTTTCGTTTGATGATAGGAAAGCCGTCTATTGCATCGCAAGAGCGATGGTTTTTGCGGACGGCAATGTCGCCGAGAATGAGATGAAAGTGCTCACGACTGAAATGATTCGAATTGGTAGCACCCCCGATGAACTGATTGGATTTGAGAAAGCATTGAACTCTTATCAGCCGTCTGAAGCAGTATCTCGTATCTCTAGTTTCAACACCGAGAAAAAGGAATACTTCTGTGCCTTTTTAGGTGCGCTTATTATCGTGGACGGAAATGTTGATGATAATGAAATGAAGCTTTGGGCTTTGACTTCTCATATTTGTGGATTGCCCACCATGTCTGTTGGGGATGCCCTTGAGTACATGGCCAATTTATAGAGTTAAAAGCCTTACTTCGCTATATAATCCTTCCTTTAGCTGTAATAGGCTAAAGAAAGGGTTTCTTTTTTCATTGTCTAGTTGCCCTGTACTGTTGGAATAATATCAAAGGGTGGAAGGAATAGTATGCAAGACTACAACCTGTTCATGATTTTTGCCTAACTTTGTAAATACGCATTAAACAGACTTGAGTATGCCACGATACGCTAGAATTATTGACCGTGGAGAATGCTATTCTACCTCCAAACTAGTCGTCAATGGAGTCCCGGCAAATAAGACTGCCTGGGCAGAATTCAACTTTTACCCCAAGGACAATATGGTGGGCGAATTACTGCTCGTCAACGGTTGTAATGTGCTTAAGATTACTGACGATATCTATGTACAGATGAGCTCGGCCGGCATTGAAGAGATTACCGAGGAAGAGTATAAAGCTGGATTGAAGAATAATGTCTTCACGGGCATGGATGACCGCCAAAAAAGAATCAACGACCAGTTGGATGTTTTGCAAGAACAAGAAGATCTCATGTTTGGCAAGAAATTCAAGGTTGTCAGCGAAATGTCTCCCGAAGACCAGGATGCCGAGATATATTGTTTTTCGGCAAAGAATGCCCTTGCTAAAATGCATGACGAGTTAGTGCCACGTATTTCTGACATGGCGACTACTCTTCGGCTGCAACATATTGAGACTCTTGCATACGATAGTGTTATTCAACGGCTCACTGAGTTTTCCATAGCTGATATGGGCATATTTGGCTATTTGAAGAACGACAAGGAGCAGGCTGTTTGGTTCATCGGCCTATGGGCCAAGGCATACGAAGAAGCTCTGGATGGCATAGGGTTCCATACTTTTGATGAAACATTCAAGAAGATATATAAGAACTATTGGGAAATGATTTGAATGAAGATTGACGGAAATGCAGACGATCTACAATAACGCCGACTTTCTTTATCTTTTTAGTGAGGATGAGGGATTCAAGTTCCTGACACATGATTTCCTTGTGCCGGAAGAGTCGGATTTCCTCTCATATTTAGCTTCTTGCCGTTCTCGTCTTCTTGACTACAAGGGACTCATCGAGGATAGCTTATACAATCTTGTCTTCGGATTCATGTATGGGCCGTCTTGGACCGATCCTGAAGGGCATTCCCATGCATTTAGCTGTTCTTCAGAGAAATGTATCAGATGGTGTGAAAACAATCCCCACATTCATCCAAAGAATAATGATCGATTCGCCCTTGAGTTCGAAACCTTCCGCAAAAGCATTCGTTTCTATAAAACGGATCTGGACAAGCTGATAAAGAAGCTCTGCTCTTCCAAGTATTCGTTCTTCAACTTCTTATATGAGGACCTGAAAAGCGCAAATGTTTACGTGAATGTCAACCGATTCGCCCTTATTATCGGGAGAATTCTTAACACGATGACCGATCCTCGTTTCAGGACCAATCCGGACATTAGAATATCCTATCATCGTTGTGATCCAGATGGACAATATCTCGTGTCAAAACTAGTAATTGAACAAATCGGATCATTCCCAAAGTATACTTCGAGTGCGGACGTGGAGAGAAGAGTGCGTGCGGGAGGTGGAGACCTAGGCGCTATAAAGGGACTATGTAAAGACACTTGTCTCTGGAGTGTTGAGTCTAATTGGATGGATGGTCCCGCTCGGATCAACATCGTTTCTAAATCCGGAGTCCCGGCGATTGAGCCTATCCCGTCTGATTCTGTGAAAGGATTCAGACATGTATTAACCATGATCCACAGGACTATCTGACCATGATCTATCTATTTGACGACTCCACATATCGTGGCATCGATCCTTTGGACTTCACGGACTGCCTCTGCGTCGTTGACAGGATATCTCCTGAACAACTCTCTCGGATGGAACCAGCCCTGCAAGTTGCCTCATGTATCATGATTCATAAGTCATACAGGGATGCCGGCGGTCAGTCAGCCAATGTCCTCGATAGAATATGTGACGATATTACGGATTATGGAGATCGTATCCCTCTCGTTCTATTCAGCGATGGAGATGTGGCGAACCGTCCTGTTGTCGATGGGCCTTCTTTCATCAGTTCTTTGAAGAAGTCCGAGTTCTATCAACGTCTTCCGGCATTCCTTGAGAACTATAGGTCCACGAATCGCATATCTATGGAATTGTTGGCCAGCGGCGATAGTCCCGACGTCCAAGCAGCGATTGCTTTGGGACGCTCCATCCTGACATCTTCGTCACTTCGTTTTATTGCGGATGACGCCAACGTGGATATATCTTTACTTCCGAATACTGATATCATCCGGTTCCTCAATTTCGCCAGCCCAGCTGTCGGTATTACCCCGGAGGATCTGGAGAGGCTCGCTTATAGTGGCCTGAAGGCGGGTTGCCTCAAACAGAATATCAGGAAGATAATCACCAGTTTTAGTGAGTATGGACAGAACCTACATCATTGGGAATAGCTCTTGGAAACCACTTGCCGAGGCCTTTGACGCGGTTCTTGTCTCATTGCCAGACATAGATCCGGATATTCGCAGGGCGTTGACGGAAGAAGACCAACAGATCCGAGTTGATCGAAGGCTCCATGACTTCGTTTGTACTGAACTTGGCAGATCCCGTGGCCCAGTAATAATCGACATGGATGAAGATCCCGTCATTGCTCTTTTGACGGTTCTCCATATTCGTCTGTCCCTGGAAGATCTCGGCATCGGATCATTGCGGCCGATAGTCTGTTCGTCTGAGATGCCGATAGAGTCTTTCCTGTACAGTTATTCATTTTCGCAAGTCCTGACAACGTCTTCAGTTTATTTCTGTAGCGCTTCGGGTATTGCGGAGAAGATGCCCTACTTCAAAGAGTTGCCTCCAGAGAGATATGAAACCGAATTCCTGAACAGAATCAATATAAGACCGCCGGCAGAGATCGGTCCCCATAGCCTTGCGAATTTATGGGGCGCCGGAGTCATGTACAGGCTCACACATGCTGGAGAGGCTTGTCCCGAAGGTTTTGGGAGACTCTCCGATGTAAAGAAGATACTGTATCTTAAGTATGTTCTGGCACGCTCTGGAAGCATTGAGCACCTTCTTTTCAAGAATAGGATTACACGGTTTGCGGAAATGACTCCTGTAAATGCCAGGGGAAAACGAATCTTGTTGATAGATGATGCTGCCTCACTTGGTTGGTCAGAAGCACTTAAAGGGTTTATCCTGGCTCCCGACTTATTCGAGGTCGTTGATAGAAAGGTACTCTCATTCTCTGATTATGACGAGTCTGAACAGGATATTATCTTGAATGGAGACTTTGATCTGATTTTCCTGGATCTTCGACTCGGAGGAAGTAGGGAAGAGGGGATAATCAATCCGGATGCTTTTTCCGGCATGGATGTCCTGCGAACTATCAAGACCGCCAACAGGGGAACACAGGTTATAATGTTTACGGCTTCCAACAAGGCGTGGAACTACAAGTCATTAACTGATAACTCCGCTGGCGCGAATGGGTATTATATCAAGGAGTCACCTGAATCCGGATTCAGTAACCAGTTCTCTCTTTCGAATCTCAAATCACTCAAACGTGAGATAGAGGTTTGCCTAACGAAGAGCTATCTTAAATCCTTCTTTTCTTTCAAGGAGACTGTTGGAAAAGAACTCGAACTGAAGGAGGAACGTCAAATTGTCTTTATCAAAGAGTTGAAAAGCCAGCTTGACATCGCATTCTCAATGGCAGAAACGGCGACAACACCAGAGTCCTTCCAGTTCGCGTTCCTCTCTCTCTATCAGGCAATCGAGATCATCACATCATTCTATACAAAGGTTGAGGGTACTGAGGAATCTAAATTGATGCTTGTTGCCGGCACGCAAAGTGTCGAGGCTAAATCCATCAAGCAAGTTCAGAATGGTATACTATACGAATTCTCGGAAGAGAAAGTCAGCGACAGTTCACAGTGGATGCGTATAGCAGTCATTCTCATGCAGATGTGTGGTTTCGTGGACAATGGTTTGATTGACACTGTCAGACAGGTTATCAAGTTGCGGAACGACTTTATCCATAAGGATCCTCGTTTTGGAACGGGGCAGAAGATTACGCAGGATGGGCTCTATCTTCATCCCGACACGCAGGATTCGAACCTGATATTCTCAGATCCGGAGTTTTTCTCGATCTACGATTCGATGTCTACAAAGGGTATGCTTTTCAGGCTCCGCCGACATATTACTGTCAACCGTACAGCGATAACCGATAAAGAAGGCATCGAGTTGACTCTTGCTTGTATTGAAAGAATCTACGAAACCATCAAACCGTTCATCTGATCATTATGCCTACCATCACATTCTACTCAACCCATCACACGCGTGTTGTCAATGGACAGATTGTATCTAACGATGACGCTTACCGGCTCATCACATTGAATTATACGAATTTCGGGCGCAGGCTTGAAATATCTATCCAGCCGACACTGTCTCCCAAGATGGCAACATGCGTGAGCGACAGGAACTCCGTCCTGACGTATGTCGGGGATGATAAGGACTTCCGATTTGAGATTGAGACAAAGCCGGATAACACGATAAGGCGAGTCTCTCTATTCCGGTTGGACAAGAACTTGGAACTAAGGTATTATGAATAGGTCGGAATTCGAGGAATTGAGGCGTCTTCTCGAGGAGAACGGCATCGACAGGCTTTACCATGTGACTGACGTAACTAACTGGACGTCAATCAAGGAAAACAATGGTCTGCGTTCCGTTAATTCTCTGGTTAACCGTGCCGTTGAAATACACGGAGGATGCGGGGACCCGGTGTCGAGAAGTGCGGATCGGACACGGTCACTCGGTGATTATGTCCATCTTTCGTTTACGCCCGAGGCCCCATGGTTGGAAGCTGCTCTGGAAGCCGAATTCCTCTCCGACCCACTCGTACTGGAGATATCTCTTGACGTCCTGTTAGACGAGGATACACTTTTTGCCACAGGCAGCCCCAATGTGCGTTCTACCCAAGTAGGCGGTGATCTGGAGACTTTCAAGAAAATCAGGCTGGACCTTCTTGGGAAGGACATAAGAACAATCAGTTCCCCTGATGAAAGGGCCGCTCTGCAGTCGGAGGTCCTGGTAAAGCGTTTCGTCCCACTTGACAGCGTGCTGAATAGAAACGAGATAGAAAACCATATTGCAGGCGTCCGTCTTGGAGAAGCTTTCCACCGTTCGGCAATCGTTTTCTTGATAGATCAATCCTTGTCAATGGGCAGATCCTTCGTCCTCGGAGGGAAGACTCGTGATTCCATCGCCGATTCGACATCCGAAATGCTGGATGACCTAATAACAAAGGTCGTAGTTGCCGGTGCGAAGGATACTTCTAAACTGAATGCGTATGATTTGGCCGTCATTGGTTACGGCGAGAGTTGCGGTGATTCGTGGGCTTATGGCATCCCCTTCAATGGATTTGTCTCTGTCGAGCAACTGTACGACTACTATATCAAGAATTGTTCATTCCCAGGCAGCGCCTTCCATTGGACAGATGCCAGAAGCGACAGCTTCAATACAGATATGGGTCCGGCCTTTATTTATGTCAAGAAGATGGTCCGTCAATGGATGGATAAGAATGGTCGGGAATCAATACCACCCACAATAGTGCACTTCACGGATGCCAATAAGATTGGCATGCAAACAAAGGGAACGATTCAGACCGCGAAAGACATATTGGCAATCGAAACAAGGAACGGTGCGGCTCAGGTCTGGAATATCCAGTTCAGGCCGGAAGATAGTCATCCAGTAGTTCTTCCAACAGAAGAGGATACGGGAAGACTGGACGCACACGGGCATTTCCTTTTTCAAATGTCGGGGAAAATAAGGGTGGCTGATAAACCGGAAATCGCCCAGTTCCTTCCAGACTGGGCTGAAGACAGGCCTGAGACTGAGAGAAGGACTCTGCTTGTCAATCCTTCCGAGCTGTCCATCCTGTCCTGCCTTTTGGGAATCTGAGGCTCTATCGACCTTTCCTTATTTCGAAATCCCGGAACAGATCCGTAGTCTGGCCCTCTCCGGCAATTGCGGGTCTTCGCGATAGATCACGGAAATACTCAACTACATATGACCTGGCCAAATCCGGCCGGGTCATTAGTCTGTCAATCTCGTCCCTGCTGACCGATGCGGCATCTTCACAGAACAACCAAGGGACGAGCTCAATCATAGCGATTGCGGCATTGACGACAACTGTCTTTTTCTTCAACTCGAACCCTGCGTCCATTCCATTCTCATCTAAATAATTGAGAAGCTCCCGGCAGCAGAACATGGTCAACTCCTGCTGGTATTCGTTCATATAGAGCCAAGTCGAATTGTCATTCGTCTTGATTCTAAGGTCCTCCATTATCTTTGCCTTGTACTCTTCCTTAAGATTATGATTGGAAACGCCGGACATACAGGTTTTGTTTTCCCAAAGTTACGCTTTAATTCCGATTGAACAAACAAGACATTGTTATTACGGCCTTTGTGTGCGAAGGATGGCTTCGCTCAGACTCAGTATCTTTGCCGGCACAATGAGTAACCATTTCACTAGAAAACCGAATGGAAGCGTCAATCAACACTTACTATCCCGATCACTCAAACGGTGCCCGGATACTGCTCTCATCATCTTTGAATGAGGATGATACTCAATTCGACATGGGGAAAGGCGTCTGCTCAACAATCAGGTTTGAAGACTTAAGAGCCTTGACCTTCAATCGAGAAGGAGATGTCGTATGCAGCACACTGATTGTGGGCGGCGAGCAATACAGAGTTTGTGATATTTCCGCCGAACGATTCTGGTCACTCGTCTCAGGAAAAACCTTCCGTATGATATGGGAGGTTAATGTCCAGAGAATTGCTCCGGCTATTCTTGATCAGGGGCTGTTCAGCAGTGAAAAAGAAGCTGTCGAATACGTACAGGATGCTTTCGCGTCGGGACGAATCAACCGTATCAGATGGATGCTTGTTCCCGGGATTCGTGTACACATCATACAAGACGGCGAATAATAACGAAAATAGGGTTCGTTTATATGAGCCATCTTTGCAGTGCGAAAGGAAAACAACGCATGGCAAAGAAGAAACACATACAAGCCAACTACCGCCGTCAGAGAAGGCTGGAGGCGATAATCCGCAGGACGAGTCCGGTTCATACCGCTGCTCCCGGGACATCTTCAAACAAGATGTTCATCTTCAAGTCAGAATTAGACTACATCTCCCGCTGTATCCTTGATTATAAGAATATCGAAACTGGCGGCCAATTATTCGGGTATTGGACAGAGAGCGGAATACCGGTAGTGGTATACGCAATTGGCCCTGGGCCTGAAGCCAATCATCAGGTGACCTTCTTCAATCAGGATGTCCGCTATCTTCTCAATGTCGGGAACGAACTCAAGAACCGCTATGGGCTTCATCATATCGGCGAGTGGCATTCCCATCATCAATTGGGACTGGCACGCCCCAGTGGCCACGATACGAGGACTATGATCACGACAATCCGTGAAAAAGGTCTCGGGAGATTCATCCTTTGCATCGGGAACTGTGACGAGACATCCACTACTCTCAACAGCTTCCTGTGTGACGAGAACACATGCACGGAGAACAAATGGGATATCATATTCTCTGAAAGCCCTATGCGTAAGGAAATTGACCGAGCGTTGAACAACATCTTGGTCCATCCCTCAACACGGATTCCACGACACAGGGATAGGAGGTTGAACGGCGATAAGGGCGATGTGCCAATATATGCTAATGGATATTGGCTTAACGACCGTTCTAACAGGCTCACCTTGAATTCCATCATCGGATACGTCAAGGAGAAGAATCATGGGTCGGAAGTGAGAGTCCAACTTAACGGGAGAGGTGAAGCTGTTATCTGCATCGAGAGCGGGAGGCACTTGGAAACCATTCTATTCCCCAATGGGTTCCCGGACAAACCGCCAATCATCCACCATTATACCTCTGGATTATTGATGGGGGAGGCTAGCAGCAACTGGCTCAGTTTCCCGGGAGATATCCTAAGTTCATTCATTCGATTCTATGAAACAGCGTAGGCAATATGGAAATATTACGATACCAGGCAGAACTGGGACTGCTCTCTAGAAAATTCCCGGTGAACGCATTCAGGTTCTTCAACACTGCTTCGGAAACAGAATGCTACCTAAGAATTGGCGCAAAGACCAACAGCGGGAATGTGTATACGCTGCACATGGATCTGGGAGCCTTCCCGATGTCTCAGCCAAAGGTCTTCGTCACGAGGATGCTGAAGGATAAGAAAGGGGAAAACCTCGACCATCCAAGCGCCAGTATGCACACCCTCGGGAGTGAGAAAGGGTGGACCAGGATTTGTCATTACGGACCGTCCTCATGGACTCCGAATGTGTCTCTATACAAGGTCTATGTGAAATGCCGCCTCTGGCTCGAAATGTATGAGGCACATCTCCGGACCGGAAAACCTATCGATTACTATCTAAACCATCAGTGCTAACTTAAACGCTAAACGATATGACCAACGAAGAACTTAACAGGATGTCAGAGGATGTCCGCGAAGAAGGTATCAACCAGGGTAGTTCCATGAAGGATCTTGTTTTTGATCCTATTACCGGCGACTTCCGCCAGGTCCCCCGTGGGACCCACCACGGGGAAGGCGATGTCGTCACTGAGATGACGAACAAGGGATTCGCCGCTGAGGCGGCCACCACTATTGTTTATCTCCGTGAAGATGAACTGCGTGAGGCTGCCGAATTGCTTGCTGAGAAGAAGCATATCCCGGCTTTCGTGGAAGAAGTGGATGAAGAAGGTGTTTACCACATCCATCTTAGGACCCAGGCTTCGAATGTCCCCATGTACCTTGAATTGCCGGGGTTCTACACAAAGGAATCCGGGTTGATGTCAAGCAGCGAGATGCGGGCATTTCGATTCTGTGTCCTGATGACCGAATCTGGTCCGGAAGTATGGTGCCGGCTTAAGCCGTTTGGGAATCAAAAGACAGACAGGAATTGGGAGAAAGCCGACGTCTTCCTGATTCCTTCCGAGGAGAATCTGTTCTCGCGCTCAAAGGGAATCCTTGAGGTCGGGATCCTCAAGGGCAAGCGCGTTATGATTGTTGGACTGGGCAGTTTCGGGTCGCAGATTGCCATCGAACTGGCGAAGGCCGGTGTCGGCAGTTTCGCATTGATGGATTTTGACCGAGTGGAGCTTCATAACCTGTCCCGCCATACAGCGACGGTCCATGACCTTGGACGGCTGAAGACCAACGTCATCGAAGAGGCGATTCTCGGGAAAAATCCCTATGCCAAGGTGGACAAGTTCCCGGTGAATATCAACGAGAACCTGAAACTCCTTTATGACGAAGTGGAGAAGGCAGATCTCGTAATCTGTGCGACTGACAACAACATCAGCCGTTTCAATCTCTCGAAGGCTCTCGTCGAGAAAGGTAAAACCGGCATCTTTGGCCGTGCGATTACGCGTGCCGAGGGGGGGGATGTCTTTCGCTATAGACCTGGGGGACCGTGCTACTGTTGCCTGGTCGGTGAGGGTGATCTTCAGGAAGAGGAGATAACCGATGTCGCATCCGCAAGACGCGACGGCCGTATTGCGGCATACGTATCGCCGGAAGATGCGGATGCAATGGTTCAGGTCGGCCTTTCCTCCGACATTGAGCCCATCTGCAACATGATGGTCAAGCTCTCACTCGTTGAACTCTCGCGCGGGAAAGAATCGGGTATCTCTTCATTGGAGGATGAATTTGTCTATGACTACTATATGTGGGCGAACAGGAGAGAACGCCACTTCGCGAACTGGAAGGCGCTGCCTAATGCGGGTGGCTATCCAACTATCCTCAGATGGTATGGGGCCAGGATTGAGAAAGAAGCAGATTGTCCTATTTGCTCTGCTTCGTACAAACTGGACGAGGGCGGTGACATTCCTGTCGAAGGGCTTGACAACATAGAAATCGACCTCTCCTAATGGCATACAGATACAATGAAAGGACCGGGGAGTTCGAGGATATCCCGCAGAGTATTCCAAGGTCATCAACAAGGGGTACTGAGACGGCACGCCAACAGCCGTCATCCTCTGGGCAGGAACCTGCCAAAGAAAGGTTTGAAGGGTTCTTCGCAGGACTACTGGGTCTATTCTTACGCATAGGTATGTATGCGTTAATGTATCTTGCATTTTCAGGATTAGTGTCATTATGTTCCCATTAGCATGGCTGAAATAGATTTCTCAAAATTCACAGACAACGCAAGGCGTACGATTTCCATGTCCTTCTCCAGGGCAAAAGCTCTCAATCATCGAGAGATCAGCCCTCAAATAATGATGTCCGTCTTGGTAGAAGAAGGGCGCGACATGGTTTACTACCTTCTCAGGGCAATGGATGTGGACAGGGTGGCTTTTTGCCAGGCCGTAACCGATGCCATTCCGACATCAGGGCGTAACGCAGCAGGGTCTGTACCTATTTCAAGGCAACTCGAAGAGGTGCTGAAAAAAGCATTGGCGTTGTCTGAAGAATCTCATAGCTCAATAGCTGCTCTGGAGCACATCTTCTGGGCTTTCAGTGTTGTTCCGGGACCAGTCCGGGACATCATGAGAAGGTTCTCGATCACTGATTCAAAAGTGGCCGGAGCAATTGCCGGGTTCCGGAGAGGCTCCTCCGGTTCAGAGGAGGGTACACAAAATGCCGATGGAAATGAGCCGAGGGCATTGCAACGATATGCGAGAAACCTCACTAAGTCAGCCCAGGAAGGAAGGCTTGAACCAGTAGTCGGACGTGACGATGAAACACGGCGGATTCTTCAAATCCTGTCTAGAAAGACGAAAAACAATCCCATCCTGGTCGGTGAGCCCGGTACCGGCAAAACCGCCGTTGTTGAAGGTTTGGCCCACCGTCTGATCCGTGGCGATGTGCCGAGAAATCTTGAAGGCCTTAAATTGTATGCTTTGGACATTACTGCACTGATTGCAGGCGCTAGTTATCAGGGAGAGTTCGAGGCACGGATAAAGAAAGTCATCAAGGAGGTGAAAGAGGATCCGAGAATCATCCTCTTCATTGATGAGATCCACTTGCTCATAGGAGCAGGCAGGACCGGTGGAGCGATGGATGCGGCAAACATCCTGAAGCCAGAGCTCGCCAGGGGAGAAATCAAAGTGATCGGAGCCACAACTACCGACGAGTATACCAAGTACATCGAAAGTGACAAGGCATTCGAAAGAAGATTCCAAAAAGTGGTCGTCAGCGAACCTGATGAGGATGATGCTATCACCATCATGAGGGGGATCAAGCAGCGTTTTGAATCATTCCATCGCATCAAGATACTCGATGAGGCCATTGTCTCGGCGGTGAAATTGTCACATAGATATATTCCGGAGCGTTTCCTCCCAGACAAAGCCATAGATTTGCTTGACGAAGCGGCCTCAAGAATGAGGATCGAACGATCCTCTGTCCCCGTTGAATTGGACGAACTCTCCCGGATTATCCGCTCCAAAGAAATGGAAAGAGAGTCCCTCCGGCAGGATGAGCAGGAGCATGACCTGACTGAACTGGACAGGGAGATAGACAACCTGAGGGAGAAAGAAAATGCGTTGAACGCCAAATGGCGCAACGAAAGAATTCTCTTTGAAGAGGTACAACGCCTGCGTGACGAGGTGGAGCAGCTAAGACGGAGCTCTGAACAAGCCGAGAATGATGGCCATTACGAGGATGCTGTCATGCAAAAGGCAAGGATTCAGGCAATAAACGATAGAATAGCGGTTTTACTGAACACTACTGAGACATCCTTGTTGAAGACGGCTCTGGATGACGATGATATCCGCCAGGTCGTAACTGCCTGGACCGGGATACCCGTGCAGAAACTGAAACAGGATGAGAGCGAAAAACTGCTCCAACTTGATACTGTACTCTCTTCATCTGTTATAGGCCAAACAGGGGCAGTTGCTGCGGTATCAAAAGTGATAAGACGGAACAAGATGGGCTTTGGCGACAGTGGCCGTCCTGTCGGGTCCTTCCTGTTCCTGGGGACAACGGGTGTCGGAAAGACCGAGTTGGCAAAGGTACTGGCAGAATACCTATTCAACAGCAGGGAAATGATTGTCCGTATTGACATGAGCGAATACCAGCAGGAGTTCTCCGTGTCTCGATTGTTCGGCGCGCCTCCCGGATATGTCGGGTATGACCAGGGAGGACAGCTCACCGAGGCTGTCCGGCACAGACCATATTCCGTCGTCCTCCTCGATGAGATTGAAAAAGCCCATCCAAAAGTGTTCGAGACATTGTTGCAGGTTCTAGACGATGGCCGTATGACGGATGGGCAGGGGAGGACCGTTGATTTCAAGAACACAATCATAATCATGACCTCAAACATGAAGATGGAGGAAATCAATATGAGGATGCCCCCTGAGTTCCTAAACAGGATTGACGACACGGTATATTTCAATGAATTGAGTATGGATGACATCAGAAAAATCTGTGTCCTTCAGTTGTCGAGACTCCGGGAGAAACTTATGGCCAACGGGCTAAAAGTGTCCTTCACTGATTCCGCGGTGGATCTTCTTGCGATACTCAGTTATGAGCCACGCTTTGGCGCACGCCCCGTGAAACGAACTATCAACGATCGCATAGTGAACGGTCTTACAACTTGTCTGTTAAACCAGGAGTTGGACCGCACACGGGAAATTAGCGTGTCGTCTGATGGAAACGATTTCGTATTCGTGAACGACTGACGGAACTAGGAGTAATGCTTGATGGTTCTGAATAAATCAGGAACAATGAAGATGATGCTTGTGACTGCCAAAATAGTACCCCAATCAGAGAGAGACAAAGCGGCAACCTCGAAGAAATCACCAGCGAAATTCACAATCGCAATCTGGCCAAGAAGAATAACTGCGGCGATGAAGATGAAGCCCTTGCTGAACGAGTCCCCAATTCTGATTCTGCCCCGTAGAGCGTCAATTAAATCCGAGAAAAGACTGCGATTCGTATTGTAATAACGGGTATTGAAAAGGTTCCAGAACTGCATCATAACGAACGTCGAGAAGAAGACTCCGGATTCATAGTGACTCATATGAGCCTTATCTCTTGTCAAATCAAAAAATCCGGTGAAGTATTCTTTGATTTCACCCATGGATAACAATTCTGAAACGGAACCGATATCGGAGTGCCAGAGGAGTTGCCACAATCCTGCGAGGAAAACAAAAAACGCCGTTCCAACAAAGAGAATATGCCGAAGCATCTTCCTGCTGATAATATGGCTGCCAGGGTTTCTCGGCTTCTCTGTCATGACCTTAGGATCAGGAGGTAACGAAGAAAGAGCCATCGCGGCGAAAGTGTCCATGATTAAGTTCACCCAAAGCATCTGCGTAACATTCAGCGGAGAGTCGATACCCGTGAAGGCACCCACGAGGACAACGAAACATGCGCAAATGTTGATAATCATCTGGAATATGATGAAGCGGCGGATATTCATATACAACGAGCGTCCCCAAAGTATGGCCTTGTTGATACTCGTAAAAGAATTGTCCAGAATAGTGATGTCACTCACTTCCTTTGCTCGTGCCGTGCCGTCACCCATCGAAAGACCGACTTGTGCCTTCCTAAGGGCCAATGCGTCATTGGTACCGTCGCCTGTAACGGCGACCACTTCGCCTCGTTGCTGGAGAAGGGACACAAGACGCGCCTTGTCTTCCGGACGGGCCCTGGAAAGGATACGCAAGTCAGGGAGAATTCCCAGGGCTTCTTCATCTGTCATTTCAGCAAACTCGGCCCCGGTCAAGCAACGATACGTCCCATCATCGACTAGTTCAAGCTGCCTACCGATTTCCTGAGCTGTCGCAGCGACGTCACCGGTAACCATCACCACTCTAACACCGGCCTCGCGGCATGTTAAAACGGCTTCCCGAACACCTTCCCTTACTGGGTCGGCAATTCCCACTATTCCCATCATGACAGGGACACTCGAGCCCTCTGACAGAGATGCAAATGCAAGCGTACGCATCGCCTTGGACTGATAGTCCAGAAGCTCCTTTTCGAATGAATCTCTTCCGGGGAAGGATGCGCCACACATATCAAGGATAATCTCCGGAGCACCCTTAATAAACTTCACGACCCTGCCGTCTGCGATGTTGCGAGCCGTCGTGGACATATACTTGGTTTGGGTGCTGAAAGGCTCCTGTGAGATTACTTCCCATTCGCTGCGGGATTGTGAGTATTCTGCAGAATACTTTAACCTGATCCAGGAAAGCAATGCCACTTCAGTAGGGTTTCCAATACCGATTATCGTCCCGTCACCTTTCTCTGTGAGTTCAGCAGTCGAGTTGACCGAAATCCCATCTATAAGCTCCTGTTCTCCACATACAAAATGGGAACCGACCACCGTCATCTTATTCTGGGTTAGCGTCCCCGTCTTGTCAGTACAAATGACAGTAGCTGCGCCCATCGTCTCGCAGGCGTGAAGCCGCCGGACAAGATTATTCTCCTTGAGCATCTTTCTCATGCTGAGCGCCAAGCTTACGGTAACACTCATCGGAAGACCTTCCGGTACCGCCACGACTATCAACGTAACAGCAATCATGATGGAATTAAGGAGATACTCAACAAAGAATAGGGGAGTGTGAAGATCCTTGTCAATGGCGAACAGATAATAGATTATCCTTCCTACGACGATAAGACCGGCAATGATGTAGCTGGCTCGGGTTAGGATAGTGCCGAGTTGGTCAAGTTGCTTATTAAGAGGGGTCTCGACCTCTGCTTCTTCCTGGATTCTTTTTTCTCCTTTTCCTTCTTCTGTCTCAGCCCCAATAGCAGTTACCTTGTAATAACAGGACCCCTCAAGAACGATGGATCCCCTTAGAAGGAAATCCGTATCATACGCCTCGTCTCCTCTAGGTCCCGTTTCGCCTCTTGCAGACTTATGGGTGTATGGCTCACCAGTATAGGCGGACTCATCAATGCGGACCATGTCTCCTGCTACAATCCGGCCGTCTGCAGGGACATCGTCTCCACCTTCCAACCGTACCAGGTCCCCGACGACGACATCACACTTCTTAATCGAGAGCAAACGAGGTTTGGAGCCCTTCTTTAACCTGCGTACGACCTTGACATGCTCCTCGTCACGAACTTTCTTTCGAACATCAAACTCGCGGTTAGCCTTTACTTCGAAGATGAACCCAATTCCAGTAGAAAGAAGGATGGCCAGAAGAATACCGATCGGTTCGAAAAGAAGTCTTGTCTCATGGGTCTGGGATATCTCATATGCCGTGACAAAACATGACAGAAACAATATCACGCATAAGATGACTATGAGAGGATCCTTGAACTTCTCAAAGTATAGCGATAACAGAGACTGACGTTTCGGCTCCGGGATACGATTCTGTCCGACACCCCTTTGAACTTCAGGGCTGTCGGATGAAAGACAGTATTTATCCCAAATCTTGTAATCGTTGGCCATATCGCCCTTTCTTTGTCAAGATATGCAAAGTAAAGGGTTTCTTATCAGAAAAAGTGGGATATTCCAACCGTTTGGATTCTAGCGGAGGGTTTTCCAAAAGCTCGATTCAGAAAGGGGAACAGCGACTTCCCCTTCATTAATCTGGAACATCGAGACTCCTATCCCGATGCGGTATGAGTTGCTTTCTTTATCAAATGACACATAATACATGTCCTTGTTGGAAAGCTCCCTAACCGAACCAAAGCCTTTATTCAAGTAGGTCTTCAGAGAACTCCGATGGGAAAGGATACTGATAATGTATGACAGGAAATTGGCTTTCTGCTCGTCCTTGGTGGAAACATTCTGATAAATACGGATAGTATCGTAGATGATTCCTCTCCAGGATTCCTCCCCGGCCAACAAATCCGTCGCAAAAGCATCGATATCGAAAACCCCATTCTCCACATATTGCCCGGTATCAACTGTTTCCAAAAGACTGATTGCCGAGCTGAACTGATCCTGACTGATGCCGTTCCTCCCATACTTGAGAAGGAGCAAGTATAACGTCCTCGACTGAGGTGATGACTCAAATGGTATACGCTTGCCGCCTAAACTGGGAAGGGTGAAGTTGAACTCTCCGTCGAGGAGTATTTCGCTGTCAAGTTTGGACTCGGAACTGAAATAATCAAACAGCAGTCGATAATAACCATCGTACGGGAGGAGGTATGTATTATCCCCGAATAGCGACACGAAAGACAGGATTCTGTGCTTGACGTCTGCTGATATGTCAAGGCAGAAGAAGTCGACCGTATTCCTCATCGTATTCTCATCATCGAGTACCACGCTGCCACGGATTTTCACGAGGAGGAATGCATTGAATGGGAAGAAATCATGAGTAAGGCCGAACCTGGAACTGACGACCTTAAAGAACGTTCCGGAATCAAATGAAACGAGAGAATCCTTCAGCCCATCGACCTTGAGCATGTCACCTGCGGGCATCAGGAAACTAATTGACTTCTGAAGGAGGCCGAACTTCTCTGCTGGTCCTTCTTCGGACAGACCTAGATCGCCAAGTATGTTGGGGATATAAAACAGGCTAAGACCAATATCACCGAAGGCCTTAGAAATCAGGAGGTTGTCATATTTATCATCAAGAACCTTGTGGGCTTCCTCGGAAAAAGACTTCTCCAAATAGACAATCTGCTTATCCGGGATTTCAATATCCAGGTCTGACACGGACAGAATCGTCGCCCAATCCCTTGACTCGGGAAGGCACGACATAGTCACTGCCGCGAAAAGTAGATTCTCTTCAAAATCAATGTCGCTGTCTATCCTCATAATGGAGTTCAGGATCTCCATTACAGCATCAACCTTCGTGCTCTCCATCTGCCGGACTACAGCGACAGCATCGGACAGAGGGGTGTAGTGAACGAGATCAAGCTCTTCCTGAGCGAGGCCGAGCTTATCCTGGAGACTATCAAGGACAGATATCTCCTTGCTATGGATCTTATTGTCGGCCTTAACCACCTCAATGGCGATCTTCAGAACAGAACGCTTTTGGAGTGGTGAACAGGTCGCGAGTATCGAAAGATCCTGGCTCATCTTTTCCTAACTATTCAGTAGTCGACTTATTATCCTTCATCCTCTGTGCCTTCTCCCGATCATCCTTGAGCTCCTTCACCATAACAGGGAGGATGAAAAGAGCTATGGCGCTAAGGAATGCACCGACAATAGCCGGTACCTGGAAGAAGGGGACAGGCGTACTAAGCGCAAGCAAGATGATCTCCAGCGCAATGACTCCAAGGCAAACTGAAATCATTGTCTTGTCAAACTTAATCTCCTTATCAACGTCACCTAGCTTATTGTCGACAGTGTCGATTAGGAATCTTGTTGCTCTATACATGCTCATTGTTTCAAATCCTTATTGAAATACAAATTTATCATATTTTCCTCATTATTACTATCCCTTTTCACTTGATATAGTTTCTCGACAATAAAAGAACGCTTTAATGTTGTATATTTGCATATCTGGAAGTGGCAGTATTCGTGTCAAAATGATATGTTACGCCTTTTCAGTTTTTGTTTAAGGGTATTACCATGATTATTCCTAACGCACTACTTTGGATTGTTGGCATCGCTGTTTTTGCCTTAGTTGCTTTCCTCTATCTAAAACTCAGGGGAAGAAGTGTGGACAATTATAAGGTGGCCGCATTTCTTGGTTTCCTTGCGACATTGGCAACCATATTATTGGTTCTGGCCCCTTCAAAACGAATAGTAATCGTTGAAAAATGGGATGGAGAGAATCCCGGATATTATACTCACAGGCAGATCAATGCATATGGTTTTCCGGAAATCTCCATATCAACTGGAGAGTCTTTCCCTACCAAAGGTTTGGAGATAAGAAGAGGTGGGAAATATGTCTTCAACTGTTCGGACAGTGGGATGTTACTCTATCCCGTTGCATATGGAAAGTCAGGCGCATTCAAAAATACCGATGATTACAAAACGCCAGATCCAATTTATGTGGAAGTTGGATGCTACGATGAGATACCCAGCATTCCGGATTACTGGTTCACTGACCCGCCATCCAGTATCAGCGAATCCGAGAATATTCTAGAGACCATATGGAATGGGCTTTTCGGCTCAGTAGAAGTAAAATGGTGCATCACACCTTACAATGTGGAGGATTATGAAGAGCCAACCTCGGACGAGGAATCTGATGAAGAATAGCCCCTCTGCAAAATAATTTTTCTGACACTACTCAGCATCATAAAAAGCAATCCAGTTCGTTGTATACTGTCCGGGCGTGGAGAACAGCTCTTTCACGGTCCCGTCATCCTTTCTATACCAGGAATAATTCCACCCCCGTCCCATATCGCAATAGACCGCATTCCTCACTCCGAGTTTCTCCAAGCCATCCATGAAATGGCCGAAAGGAAGACTTCGTGCGCAGTCAACCACACATAATCTACCCCCGATTTCACAGAGAGCTCTATACCGGTTAGTGCGCTCTGGCTTAATACATCCCTTAAACCTCTTCCCGTTATGGAATAAGAGACTCTGGCAAAAGCCCATCCCGCCTTCTTTCGCGACAGTCTTAAGCGGTAGTTCTGAGTTCTTGTGAGAGTAATTGTAGAAATGCCAGCCACTCTTTTTGCTCCAAGTAAAGACTCCATTATAGGGACCGCACTTATAACCTTGGTAATAGCTTCCTGAAGACACATGGTGTCCGGCTATATTGGAATGCTTGAATTCATCCAAGAGTTCACCGGTAAAGGATGCCGCACATACAAAGATAATCTCCTTTTCGCTCTTATTAGGCATCTTCTCAGTAACGAAATCTATTCTTGTAAAATGTGGGTAATAAATAGTCAAACTATCGTGCTCTTCTAGAAGAATACGCCGTGTTTGACCATAGGAAGGGAGCCATGGAAGCAATAGGGCTAAAACTAGAGAGAGCAGGATAGTACGAATAAGAGACATATTATCTCAAGTATCAATTATCGTGCAAGAAAAAAAACGAAAACTCATTATTGAATAATCTGATGATATGGTCTCGAAAGCTTTTCCGGGAAGAAAAGACAGTAAGTGGGACTTGTTGGTTCCTCATTAAACACATATCCCTCATATCCCTTTTCTAGAAGCATTTTTCTGAATACAAAACCATTATCAAAATCAGTCAGAAGCTGACCGAGTAATGGTAATAAGGTAAAGAAGAACTTCTCAACAATGTCTGCAGCTTTATTTTTGACAGAATAATCGTTAGAATATATGTTGTCAAAGTCTTTCTTTATTGCAGAGAAAGGAGGATAACCTGTTTGAGAGTAGTTGATAAAAGAATCATTAATTACATCAAGATTAATCTCGCGTAAAACCGATAATAGATTAGTACATCGTTCAATACCAGACGCTAAGTCTAACAAGACAATATCCGATTGAACAGCGACTTCTGTGATCGTCGCTTCGGAAATAGCAATCCCTTTCTTCAATTGATTGTTTTTTGATACTTCCAAAACCGATTTCGCTGTAATTGGATTGTGATAAAAAAACAGGGCGTTAATCTTATTCTTTACACCACTTGGAGAAACGTGCTCATCATAAAGATACTCTGAGCTATGGTAATCTGTACTCCAGTCTTCTGGCAAGTCGGAGCCGAGATCATACCTATAAAGCATATCACCTCTCTCTAAGATTATACTATCACCTTCTGTTCTCATATTACTATGTCCACATAAAGTTATCTTTTCCCGCACCTATTTCAAAATGAAGCTTAACTATCCCGAGATCAATCTTGCTGTAGCCGACCATCGAAAAGATTGGCCTGGCCGCGACCTTCGGGACCCTGCTGTAGTCCCTGAATCCCAGATACTCGATGTGAAACTTCTGCTGGTTGACGGCCGTCGGTGCCAGCAGCGCCGCATCTACGCCCCGGTTGAACCACTTCGGGGTGAGGTCACTCGCGTTGCTGACCTCCTTCGCCGGTTTCGACTTATGGGCCTTGCCCTGGGTCTGGCCATAGCCCAGTGAGATATAGCAGACTATCTTCTCATCATCGGCCAGCTCATACGTGCCTGGGACCTTGCTGTAGCTCAGACCCGCCCAGCAGGTGTTCAGCCCGAGGGTCTGGGCCAGCAGGACGAGCTGCTCGCCCCAGTAGCCGACCTTCTCGTCCAAGTCTTCGCCCTTCTTACCGGCCATGACGAAGTAGTTCTTCACACCGGAGAACGCGCCGTAGGAGAATACGCCGCTGGTTGATTTGAAACCGCCGAACGCCTTGGGCTCGTCCGTCACCAGTTGGACGTGCAGGCCTGCTTCCTTATTGATCTCCCATACCTTGTTCCGGAGGGTCGCAAGAACCTCATCAGGGATGGGCCCGTCCGTATATTTCCGGACGGAGTGCCGTGCTTCGATCGCTTCGAGCAGTGTCATATCTAGGTTCGTTTTATTCCTGGTTGGAATCGTTGCCGGAGAAAGGGGAGGGGCGGCGGTTGAGTTCGACCCCGTTGCGCTTCAGCACGCGAAAGACGGTCGTGCGGCTTTTGTAGCCGCTGACTTTCCAGATGTCGTCCACGGCGTGTCCGGACTTGTACATGTTCACGATCATCTTCTCACGGTCCATCTTCAGGGCCGATTTGGTCCTCTCCTTCCGCTCGCTCTTCAGGTTCCTGACGATCCGGCCCTCGCTCCGGCGGACCTTA
>JAEEGL015183274.1_pt1 | contig 56732 bp, 50 predicted proteins | sample 9134231 | NCBI WGS metagenome assembly JAEEGL01 (sample SAMN16246548, study PRJNA631951) | gut metagenome | biome: gut microbiome; feature: rumen; material: fiber-attached | host: Bos | place: Iran: Karaj | collected 2018-10
ATCATTTTTCCGTGTTCCGTACTGTAATAATGCACCCCGTTCGAGCACTGCCTTTCGCACACGCGGCAGGTTATGCAGCGGTCGTAATTGCGAACGACCTCGAATTCCGGATATATGAATTCGATTCCCATCAATATTCACCGTCCTTTACCTTAACGATAACCGGCTCGCCGCCGGAAGGAGCCCATATATTCTCCGCGCACGGCTCCATTGCCCGTATCGCCGCTTCTTCGCTTGCTATGAAAACTCTGTCGTCCTTTTCGCCGACGACCATAGAGCGGAGCTTCAGCCTGTCGTTGAGCGCCATAAGACCGCCGTCGAAGCCGAGAACGATCGAAAACGGTCCCGTTATCAGAAGATTCTGAAAAACCGTTCGCAGATAAGTCAGTTTTTTCTTTTCATATTCGTCTTTTATACCGTCGATCGTGCTCCAGAACGGCGCGGCGATCACGTTCGCCGCTTCGGTCATGGAGAGGCCCTGACGGCGTATGAGGTAATCGAGGATATACGTTATGACCTCGGTATCCGTCTGAAGCGTGCATTTGTAACCGAACATTTCCATAAAGCGCCGGTTTGCGTCGTACGACGATATCTCTCCGTTGTGTACCACCGAAAAGTCAAGCAGCGTGAACGGATGAGCGCCGCCCCACCAGCCGGGCGTGTTGGTCGGATATCTGCCGTGCGCTATCCAGCTGTAGCCTTCGTACTCGTCGAGGCGGTAGAAGACTCCCACGTCTTCGGGAAAACCGACGGCTTTGAACGTACCCATGTTTTTGCCGCTCGAAAAGACGTACGCGCCGTCCGTTTCCGTATTTATCTTCATGACCGTTCGCGCGACGAGTTCTTTTTCGTCTATCTGCAGATCCGACAGTACCGAACGCAGCGGCGCGGCGAAATAGCGGTAAACTATCGGTTCGTTCGTTATCTCGGGGATCTTTCTCGTCGGGATCAGCTCGCCTTTAACTATTTCAAAGCGTTCTTTCAGAAACGCCTCGCACGCCTTGCGCGTATCGCGGCAGTCGTAAAACATATGAAAAGCGTAAAGATCTTTATATTCCGGATATATTCCGTATCCGGCAAAGCCGCCGCCGAGACCGTTCGATCTGTCGTGCATCGGTTTCATCGCTTCCGCTATGCCCTGCCCGGTCATCCGCTTTCCCTCGCGCGATATGACCGCGGCTACGGCGCAGCCTGACGGTATTCTGATATTTCCTTCTTTTTTCATGATAAACTCCTCAAAAAAACAAAAAGGCGCCGTTGCCGCGCGAAAAAACGCGGCAATGAACGCCTTTGCTCATTGACGGCATTATAACCCATATCCTGCGTTTTGTCAATAGGTAAAATGAAAAAATAATAATATATGCAGGATTTTTTTGAAGAAATTGCAAAAAAGGGCTTGACAAATCTGTTTTCGTGTAGTATAATGCCCCCATGATCAAATAAAAGGCAAGGGCGTCTTTCACAGATGTGGAAGGCGCCTCTTTATTTTTTATTCAAAAGGAGATAAGACAATGAAAACGGTATCTGATTATTTCGGCGTAAACGTATTTGACGACAGAGTTATGAAGGCGACGCTTTCGGCTAAAGTATATAATTCGCTGAAGCAGACGATAGACGAAGGTAAAGCGCTCGACGTGAGCGTCGCAAACGCCGTAGCTTCGGCTATGAAAGACTGGGCGATATCGAAAGGCGCCACGCATTTTACCCACTGGTTCCAGCCGCTGACCGGCATCACCGCCGAAAAGCACGACAGTTTTATCTCTCCGTCGCCGGACGGCGGCGTGATAATGGAATTCTCGGGCAAGGAGCTCATTCAGGGCGAACCGGACGCTTCGTCATTCCCTTCGGGAGGACTGCGGGCGACGTTTGAAGCGAGAGGCTATACCGCCTGGGATCCCACCTCGTACGCGTTCATAAAGGGCAAAACGCTCTGCATACCGACGGCGTTCTGCTCGTACGGCGGTCACGCGCTCGACAAAAAGACGCCGCTTCTCCGCTCAATGGAGGCTCTGAACAAACAGGCTCTGCGTATCCTCCGTCTGTTCGGCAACGATACGGCGAAATACGTCCGTTCGTCGGTAGGTCCCGAGCAGGAGTATTTTCTGATCTCGAAAGAAATGTACGACGCCCGTCCGGATCTGCGCTTCTGCGGCAGAACTCTGTTCGGCTCGAAGCCGCCGAAAGGGCAGGAGATGGACGATCACTATTTCGGCGCGATAAAACCGAAGGTCGCCGAATTCATGGAAGAGCTCAACGAAGAGCTGTGGAAGCTCGGAATAACGGCGAAGACCGAGCATAACGAGGTGGCGCCCGCTCAGCACGAGCTTGCGCCGATATATACGACGACGAACGTCGCGACCGACCACAACCAGCTCACAATGGAGATAATGCAGAAGGTCGCGCAGAAGCACGGTCTTGCGTGCCTGCTGCACGAAAAGCCTTTCGCCGGCGTAAACGGCTCAGGCAAGCACAACAACTGGTCGATAGCGACGAACGAAGGTCAGAACCTGCTCTCGCCCGGCGAAACGCCTTATGAAAACGCTCAGTTCCTGCTGTTCTTGTGCGCTGTGATCAAGGCCGTTGACGATTATCAGGATCTGCTCCGTATATCCGTGGCGACCGCCGGCAACGATCACCGTCTCGGCGCGAACGAAGCGCCGCCGGCCGTGATCTCGATGTTTCTCGGCGACGAGCTGAACGCGGTGCTCGAAGCGATAGAGACGGACGCGCCGTACAAGGGCGCGGAAAAAACGCAGATGAAGCTCGGAGTGGACGTTTTGCCGAAGTTCAACCGCGACACGACGGACAGGAACAGAACGTCGCCTTTCGCTTTCACAGGCAACAAATTCGAATTCCGTATGCTCGGTTCGTCAAACTCAATAGCCTGCGCGAACATTATGCTTAACGCCTCCGTCGCCGAAAGCCTTAAAATATACGCCGACAGACTTGAAGGCGCCGGTGATTTCGAGGCCGCTCTCCACGATATGATAAAAAAGACGATAAAAGATCACAGGCGCATCATATTCAACGGCAACGGTTACGACGACGCGTGGATCAAAGAGGCGACGGAAGTGCGCGGACTGCTCAATTACAGAACGACCGCAGACTGTATGCCGCATCTGCTCGACAAAAAGAACGTTGATATGCTCACGTCGCATAAGGTCTTCACGGTCGACGAGCTTCAGTCCCGCTGTGAAATAATGCTTGAAAACTACTGCAAGACGGTAACGATAGAAGCCAACACGATGATATCGATGGCAAAGACCGGCATACTGCCCGCGGTCGCCGCGTTCGCCGCCGTTACGGCAAAGAACGTGATTACGAAAAAAGCCGCGGATCCGTCGCTATCCTGCGTTTACGAGACGGGGCTTGTAAAAAAGCTGACAGCGCTCACCGACGAGATAGCCGAAAAGACGGAGCAGCTTCAGTCGGAGGTAATAAAGCTTGCCGACGCAGACGGCATAATCGCCGAATCGGAGTTGATCCGCGACCGCGTTCTGCCGAAGATGTGCGAGCTCAGGCTCGCCGCCGACGAGGCGGAAACGCTTACCGCGAAATCTTACTGGCCTTACCCGACGTACGCCGACATACTGTTCAGCGTGAGATAAGGAGGAATGATTTATGACTTCGGAAAATATTGCAAAGCTCATTGAAGAGACCGTTACGGGCGAGGTGTTCGCCGTATGGTTTCTTATCGGCGCGGCGCTCGTCGTCTTCATGCAGGCGGGTTTCGCGATGGTCGAAACGGGTTTTACCCGCGCCAAAAACGCCGGAAACATCATTATGAAAAACCTTATGGATTTCTGCATCGGTACGGTCGTCTTCATCCTGCTCGGATTTTCGCTGATGATGGCGGAAGATTACGTTTTCGGCTTCATAGGCGTGCCGAATCTGAAGATACTGACCGATTTCGGCGGATTTTTAAGAGACGGAAACGCTCCGTCGTTCGTATTCAACCTCGTTTTCTGCGCCACGGCGGCGACGATAGTTTCCGGTTCGATGGCGGAGAGGACGAAATTCATATCATACTGCATTTATTCCGGCGTTATCTCGCTCTTCGTATATCCGATCGAGGCAGGTTGGGTATGGAATCCGAACGGCTGGCTCGTACAACTCGGTTTCCACGATTTCGCGGGCTCGGCGGCGATACACTCCGTCGGCGGGCTGACGGCGCTGATCGGCGCGATCATGGTAGGCCCGCGCCTCGGCAAATACATAAAGGATAACTCGGGCAAAATAAAGAAAGTCAACGCGATACAGGGGCATTCGATAACGCTCGGAGCGCTCGGCTGCTTTATCCTCTGGTTCGGCTGGTACGGTTTCAACGGCGCGGCGGCGTGGGACGGCAATTCTCTTTCGTCGATATTCCTTACGACTACCGTCGCTCCGGCGGTCGCTACCTGCACGACGATGATATTCACGTGGATCAAAAATAAAAAGCCCGACGTTTCGATGTGTCTGAACGCTTCGCTCGCCGGCCTCGTCGGCATAACCGCGGGCTGCGACGCGCTTGACGCTCTCGGTTCGAGCGTGGTCGGTATAGTCTCCGGTCTGCTCGTTGTATTCGTGGTCGAATTTCTCGATCTGAAACTGCACATAGACGATCCGGTCGGCGCTGTGGGCGTACACCTTGCAAACGGCGTATGGGGAACGATAGCGGTCGGACTTCTTGCAAATCCGTCCGCTCCGGCGGGACTCAAGGGTCTGTTCTATACCGGCGATTTCCGTCTGCTCGGCGTTCAGACGCTCGGCATCGCCGCGATACTTGCCTGGACAGCCGTTATGATGACGCTGACGTTCTTCGTACTCAGGAAAACGGTCGGTCTGCGCGTGTCGCAGGAAGAAGAGATAAAAGGCCTTGACAAGACCGAACACGGTCTGCCGAGCGCATACGCGGATTTCGTACCGGCGGTCGAAAGCCTTGATTACGGCTATGACGGCGCCGTCGCGGTAAGCGGCGACACGCCCGAGGCGGAGGCGATACCGGTAAGAAGAGTGCCGGCGTTCGACGACGGCTCGCCGAAATTCACGAAGGTCGAGATAATCTGTAAGGAACCGCGCTTCGAATCTCTCAAAAACGCCATGATGGACATAGGCATAACGGGTATGACGGTCACTCACGTGCTCGGCTGCGGCGCGCAGAAGGGACAGCCCGAATATTACCGCGGCGTGCCTGTTGAAGTGAATCTTTTGCCGAAGATACAGATAGATATAGTCGTGAGCAAGGTGCCGGTCCGCCGCGTCATAGAGACGGCGAAAAAGGTGCTTTACACCGGCCACATAGGCGACGGTAAGATATTCGTTTACGACGTAGAAAACGTCGTAAAAGTCCGTACCGGAGAAGAAGGTTACGACGCCCTTCAGGACGCCGAATGGGGAGATCTGTAATGTGTTCGATTTTCGGTTACTGCGGCGAGGTCGCCGACCGCGCCGCGTTTGACAAGGGTTTTTCAAGAACAAAGTCGCGCGGACCGGACGACAGCCGCGTTATAAACGCGGGTAAAGGTCTGCTCGGATTTCACCGTCTCTCGATAATGGGGCTCACTCCGTCGGGCATGCAGCCGTTTCGCTGCGGACAGTGCTTCGCGGTATGCAACGGCGAGCTTTACGGTTTTGAAAAAGAGCGCGAAAAACTCATAAACAAAGGTTATACGTTCAACAGCGACAGCGACTGCGAGATAATACTGCCGATGTATTTTGAATACGGGGCTGAAATGTTTTCGATGCTCGACGCCGAATTCGCCTGCGTCATATACGACGGAAGGACTGACGAATTCATCGCGGCGCGCGACCCGATCGGCATACGCCCGCTTTATTACGGGTACGATGAAAACGGCGTGATCATGTTCGCAAGCGAGGCGAAGAACCTCGTAGGACTTACGGACAGGATAACTCCTTTCCCTCCGGGTCACTATTATAAGGACGGCCGGTTCGTTTCGTACTGCGATATCGCGAAAGTCGACGCCGTGTGCCGCGACGGTCTGGAGACGGCGTGCGAAAACATCCGTAAAAAGCTCATTTCCGGCGTTGAAAAACGTCTGGTTGCGGACGCGAAGGTCGGATTTCTGCTCTCCGGAGGTCTTGACTCTTCTCTCGTCTGCGCGATAGCGGCGAAAAAGAGCGAGCGCCCGATAAAGACGTTTGCCATAGGCATGACGGCGGACGCGATAGATTTAAAATACGCAAAACAGGTCGCGGATTTTATCGGCGCGGATCATACAGAGGTTTATATGACGCCGGAAGACGTCATATCGAATCTTGAAACGGTCATAGAACTGCTCGGAACGTACGATATAACGACGGTACGCGCAAGCATGGGAATGTATCTCGTATGTAAAGCGATACACGAGAAGACTGATATACGCGTGCTTCTGACGGGCGAGATCTCGGACGAATTATTCGGATACAAATACACTGATTTCGCACCTTCAGCCGCTGAATTTCAGGCCGAAGCCGAAAAGCGCGTGAGGGAACTGCATATGTACGACGTGCTCCGCGCCGACAGATGTATATCCGTAAACAGTCTTGAAGCGCGCGTGCCGTTCGGCGATCTCGATTTTGTCAGATACGTTATGTCGCTCGACCCCGAAATGAAGATGAACAGGTACGGCAAGGGCAAATATCTGCTCCGCCGCGCGTTCGAGGGGCTCGGATACCTGCCGGACAGTATTCTTTGGCGTGAAAAAGCGGCGTTTTCCGACGCTGTCGGCCACAGTATGGTCGATTACTTAAAGGAATACGCCGTGACGAAGTACACGGATGAAGAATTTGAGAAAGGACGTAAAAAATACACTCACAGCCAACCGTTTACAAAAGAGTCGCTGTTGTACCGCGATATATTTGAAAAATACTATCCCGGCCAGTCGGATATGGTAGCCGATTTCTGGATGCCGAATAAATCGTGGGATGGCTGCAACGTAAACGACCCGTCCGCGAGGGTTTTGTCTAACTACGGAAACAGCGGAAAATAGAAGCGCGCATATTATATTAACAAAAAGACTGCCTTGTATCAGAACCGTACAGGGCAGTCTTTGTTTACACCGAGATATTTACGTCACGGCAGAGCCGCATCACCTGACTCGAAGCGTAATACGTCACTTTACGACTATCTCAGCTATCGCGGCTTTGACCGAACCGAAAGTAATGCGGAGCCGGTCTGAGTCGGCGATCTTGTCTTTGATATCCAGGATCAGCCATTCGTGATCCGTATCGGGCATTGTAACGTCGTTTTGTTTGCCCGACTTGTCGATCAAAGAGACGCTTACGCCGTTAGTATGGAGCAGAAACAGCTTTATCTCCGATCTGCCGGTCAGATCGATCTCGATCGTTTTGCCGCGCACGGAAGAAGCAGAGGGTGAAAACACCGTAAACAGACTCTTGTCAAACAGTGAACGCAGGTCTGCGCCGCCGTCAAAGCTGACACCTTCGGGCAGATCGAAGCTCGATCTGATCTCGAATTCCGTTATGATTATCCAGTAGACCTGGTGCTGCAGACAGCGTACGCGGACGTAACGGGCGCTGAACGGCTCTTCGCTCTGCGTATCTCTGCCTGCCGTATCGCAGAGTCTGGTATAATTTTTGCCGTCGGCCGAATATTCGATCACGCCCTTGGCTATATAGTCGGTTGCGTGATCGTCCGTACCCATTCTGAGTCGGACTGACGAAACGTCCGTAACATCGCCGAGATCGACCGTGAACGTACTGTTAGCCGCCGGTTCGCCCGCCGACCAGAACCACGTCGAATCGTCGCCGTCTACGGCGTAAGAAGTATGATAATCGGCATACGTATTGAGAGTCGTGGACGCTTTCATATTCCTGATCGCTTCGGCTTTGCCGAACACGGAATTGATCTTCTGCCTCGCAGACGACAAAAACGGCGTGAGCACGTCGGGGCTGACGACGCACTCGCTCTTTTCGATCTCGGCGTAAGCGTGCGCAAACGACATTGCATAGCTCTCTTTTTCGTCTTCGCCCGCGGTCGAGAACCGCACGTACGCCTTTGCGGCGTCGACGTAAAGCTCCGCTTTTTTCAGCCACGGCTTCACTTCTTTTATCAGTTTTTTATCGCCTTTTTCAAGCAGATCGGCAAGAGCTTTTGCGGTCTGATCGAGTTTTTCAAGCAGTTTTCCGGCGGCGCCGTCCTTGTTTTTATTGAAATCTTCTATTTCGGTTTTCAGGGTAAACGTCGACTTGCTGCCGTTTATCGCCGTGTTCCGCGTGAGGTCCGTAAGCGTGTAAAGCCCGTCGGAGCATTCCGGTGCGATGATCTTCACCGCTTTGTTCAAAGCCTCTTCGGGCTCGTAAGTTATCGGATCCCACAGATAATCGGCGACCGTTATGAGCGGCAGAAACGAGGCGTAGCCCTGATTCATCGGGTTCGAGACGAGACCGGATACAGCGGTATCGAGTTTACTGTCGAGGTTTTCGCACGGACCCATAAAGAGCTCGTTCACCGCGTAGTCGTTGACCGGGTAGTTCCACCAGATATACATCTTTCTTCCGAATTTGGAGTTTACGTTCGCCATCTCCGCCGCGCTTATCGACGGCGGGATCACGCCGTAACCGGTCCACATTATCATTATATCCGGATCTATCAGCGGCGCGATCTTGTTGGAATAACCCGTCATCGTCGCCGTGCAGAATTCGGGCGTGATCATGATAAGATCAGTGCATCCGTCGTGCGTTTTTACGAATTTGCTCTGAAAATCGTTCACAAGCTTTGCATGTCCCTGCGCGTCGAGCGTCGGTATATCGTCGAGCAGTATCGCAAAATCACGCACGCCGAGGCCGTACATCGACTCGCACTTTTCGACAAGCTTTGCAAAATCGGTATCATACCCCGCTCCGAGATCCATATCGAGACCGGGAGACAGAGCGTATACGAAATGCACGTTGTTTTCGGTCGCGCATTTTATGAGCTCGTTCATTTTTTCGAGCTCTCTGCCGGTATACAGACTTCGCCACTCCGAACGGTGTTTAGGATCGTCCTTCGGAGCGTAGATATACGTATTGAGTTTATATTTGCCCATAAACGCGAACAGATCGAGGCGGTACTGATGAGTCCACGTTTCGCCGTAGAAGCCTTCGATGACGCCGCGGTACGGCACGGCGGGCGTATCCGTTATCTCCGCGGCGGCAAGCCTGCCGTTCCACCGCAGCTGAGCGAGAGTGGATACGGCGTAAAACACGCCGCGCCTGCCTGAAGCGGTTATTTCGATACCGCTCTTTTTCACGTTAAGCTTATATTCCTCTTCGCCGAGCGCCGGATCGGCGGTTATCTTTGCGTGAAGGCCTCCGCCGCCTTCTTCACACGAGAAGCCGAACGAGGTGAAAACGCTTCCGTAATCGTTGAGATCGCTTTTATCGAGCGTTATAAGACCGCAGTCTGCCGTGTCCGATCCGTTTTCCGATATCTTCGCGTTCAACGGTTCGGGCATGAGGTCGAGGGTGAACGTTACGCCCTCGTAAGGATCGGTATATTCGGTCTCGGCGGGCTGAGTGACTTTTTCCGTCTGCGCCGGTTCGGTGCTCTTTCCGGTCCCGACCGTATCGGTCCCCGGAGCATCCGCCGGCGTACATGCGGCGAAGCTTAACAGCATCACGGCGGTCAGTATCAGCGACGTTATTCTTCTGTATGACATTTTACGGCCTCCCGTCTTTTGGTTCTGCCTTATTATACCATATATAATTTCGCCTGTCAACAGATTCGGCCCATTTAAAAATAAATTGCAAAAATACCTTGATTTTTTAAGACGAATAGGTTATAATAAATTAATAATTTACTTTTTAAGGTGAAAAATTATGGATTATTTGAAATTAGCGGAATTACTGTTCCCTGACGTAAAAGAAACGCCCGAGGATCTCGAGGCGCGTTATCCCGAGAGAACTCTGCCGGAAGGCGCAAAGGTGACGAGGATCGCTCCCTCGCCGACCGGCTTCTTCCATTTCGGCGGGCTGTTCCCCGCTACCGTGTGCGAGCGTCTGGCTCACCAGTCGGGCGGCGTGTTCTATCTGAGAATTGAAGACACGGACTCGAAACGCGAGGTGGAAGGCGCGGCGGCGTTCATAACGAAAATACTCGACTACTACGGCATACGCTTCGACGAAGGCGTGACCGCAGACGGCGACAAAGGCGCCTACGGTCCGTATACGCAGAGTCAGCGCGTTGACATTTACCACGTTTTCGCAAAAAAACTCGTTCAGGACGGCAGAGCCTACCCGGTCTTTTCGACCGACGAAGAGCTTGACGAGCTGAAAGCTCTCGACAAAAAAGCCGAGATAAAGAGCGTCAACTGGGAAGAAGACGCGGCGGCGCGGCGCGAGGCGATGATAAAACGCCGCGAATTCACAATGGAGCAGGTCGAAGAAGAACTTGCCGCCGGGCATAAATTCGCGCTGTTCGCCATAGCCGACGGAGATCCCGAAAAGAAGTTCAAAATCACCGACCTCGTAAAAGGTCCGCTTGAGATACCCGAAAACGACGAGGACGTCGTGCTTCTCAAATCAGACGGGATACCGACTTATCACTTTGCTCACGCGGTGGACGATCATCTCATGCGCACGACTCACGTCATAAGAGGCGAAGAATGGCTGCCGAGCCTGCCGAAGCACGTAATGCTGTTCCGTTATCTCGGTTTTAAACTGCCGAAATACATGCACATCGCGCAGCTCATGCGGCTTGACGAGAACGGCAACAAAAAGAAACTGTCAAAGCGCGATATGGGCGCGAACCTCGACGATTACAGGCGCATGGGCTACTGCCCCGCCGCCGTAAACGAATACGTCATGACTCTGCTCAATTCAAACTACGAGGAATGGCACGCCCAGAATCCCGACAAGACTTATCTCGATTTTCCGTTCTCGATAAAGAAAATGAGCGCTTCGGGCTGTCTTTTCGACATTGAAAAACTCAACGACGTGTCTAAAAACGTGCTGTCTAAATTCACGGCGGCGGAGATGTTCGACGGCGTATGCGGTTTTGCCGCGACCGAAGACCCGGACTTTTACGAAACGCTTACGTCGGACAGAGCGTACGCCGAGAGCATTCTCGCGATAGGCAGAGGCGGCGCGAAGCCGAGAAAAGACTTTGCGACATACGCAGACGTCAAGCCTTATATGAGCTTCTTCTACGACAAATATTTCAGCCGCGACGACCAGATGCCCGAAGACAAAGACAAAGCCGACGTCAAGGCGGCTCTTGCGGGATTCATTAAAACGTACGACGAAAACGACGATCAGACCGCGTGGTTTGAAAAACTCAAAGATATCGCAGAGCAGATCGGTTACGCGAGAGAGACGAAGCTATACAAAAAAGCGCCGGATCAGTATAAAGGCCACGTCGGCGAGGTCGCTTCGTTCATCCGCATCGCGGTGACGGGCAGACAGAATTCGCCCGACCTGTACGAAGTGATGAAGATCCTCGGCAAAGAAAGAGTGATAAACAGGATCAAAGAAGCCGCGGAGGCGCTTTGATGAAGACCGTCGTTCTGATAGGAGACTCGATACGTCTGTGTTATCAACAGCGCGTCTCCGAACTGCTCGGCGATAACGTCCGCGTGCTCGCTCCGGAAGAAAACTGCCGTTTCACGAAATACGCGCTGTGGGGCATGTTCAACTGGATGGAGTGCTGGGGCAGCCCAAAACCCGACGTTATTCACTGGAACACGGGTATATGGGACCTTCACCGATGCACCGCGGACGGCGGCGTGTTCACTCCTCTGCCCGAATATCTCGAATATAACAGACGGCTTGCCGAACAGATGGAAAGCTATTGCAAAAATCTGATCTGGGCGACGATAACGCCGGGCGGCCGACAGCTTGACGGGCAGAAAAAGACGAATTACGTAATGAATCAAACCGCGCCGAAAGTGTTTTTATGCGACGAGCAGAGCAAGTGGAACGCGGACGTCAAAAGATATAACGACGCGTGTTCGGCGCTGCTCTCGGAGCGCGGGATAAAGATAAACGATCTGTATTCGCTCGTGATCGGCAACACCGACGAATACATAAGCGAAGACGGAATACATCCGTCAGCGGCGGGAGTCGAGGCCATGGCCGCCCGGACCGCGGCGATCATCAAAACGATGTTATAAAGAATATACTTGAAAGGAATCAAAATAAATGGAATCATCCAACTTTATCCACGATTTTATAGATGAGGATCTGCTTGAGAATCCCGGTATGAAGATCCATACGCGTTTCCCGCCGGAACCGAACGGATATCTTCACATAGGGCACTGCAAGGCGCTCGTTATCGACTTCGGCACGGCGCTCAAATACGGCGGGCTGTGCAACCTCAGAATGGACGATACCAACCCCGCGAAAGAAGACACTGAATTCGTCGACGCGATAAAAGAAGACATCCACTGGCTCGGCTTCGACTGGGGCGACAGATTTTTCTACGGCTCCGATTATTTCGAACAGACTTATCAGCTCGCCGAAAAACTGATAATGAGCGGCGACGCTTACGTTTGCGAGCTTTCAGCCGAACAGTTCAGAGAATACAGAGGCGACCTCTCTACTCCGGCGAGGTCTCCCTACCGCGACAGACCGAAGGAAGAAAGCCTCGATCTGTTCAGGCGTATGAGAGCCGGAGAGTTCCCCGAGGGCAAATACACTCTGCGCGCCAAGATAGACCTCGGCAGCGGCAACTTCAATATGCGCGATCCGGTGCTCTACCGCATCCGCTATATCGATCATCACAGACAGGGCAAAAAGTGGTGCATATTTCCGATGTACGACTTCGCTCATCCTATACAGGACTGCATCGAGGGCATAACGCACAGCCCCTGCTCGCTCGAATACGAAGATCACAGACCTCTCTACAACTGGGTGCGCGATCACGTAGACCTGCCGGCAAAACCGAGACAGATCGAATTCGCGCGTCTGAACGTCACTTATACCGTTATGAGCAAACGTTTTCTGCGTTCGCTCGTCGAAAACGGACTTGTCGACGGCTGGGACGATCCGCGCATGCCGACGCTTTGCGGCATGAGGAGACGCGGTTTCACCGCCTCGTCGGTTCTCGATTTCATCGACCGCGTGGGCGTAGCAAAATCGAACAGCCTTGTCGATATCGGTCTTCTCGACTACTGCGTGCGCGAAGAGCTGAACAGAACGGCGCAGAGACGCATAGCCGTGCTCGATCCGGTCAAGGTCGTTATAGACAACTATCCCGACGGCAAGACCGAATATTTCGATCTGCCGAACAACCCGAACGACGAGACGCCGACTTACAGAAAAGTGCCGTTTACGAAAGTGCTTTACGTCGACCGCGACGACGTGTCAGCCGATCCTCCTCCCAAGTTTTTCAGGCTGAAGCCCGACGGCGAGGTCAGACTTATGGGCGCGTATATCGTAAAATGCAATGAGATAATATGCGGCGAAAACGGGGCCGTGACCGAAGTTCACTGCACCGCCGATCTGCAGACCGGCAACGGCATGCCCGCCGACAGCAGAAAAATAAAAGGCACGATACACTGGCTCTCCGCCGATCACTGCATCGAAGCCGACGCCGCGCTTTTCGACCGTCTGTTCACACACGACAATATGAACGAGATAGATTCAAGCGAATACAGCTCTTATCTCAATCCCGATTCGAAGAAGCTGATAAAAGGCTGCAAGCTCGAAGAATCGCTCAAAGACGCGACGCCCGACGACAGATATCAGTTCGTACGTCTCGGATATTTCAGACTCGATACGAAATGCGATAACACTTTCAACAGAATTGTCACGCTCAAGGACAGTTTTAAACTGAAATAGGGTTGACAAAACCGATTTTGCAATGTATAATTATTTTGTAAGTATTCCACAAAAATATCCAGTTCAAAGGAGAAATTTTATGAAAAAGGCTTTATCGGTCATACTTGCCGCGATACTCGCGCTGTCGCTCTTCGCTTTTACCGCGTCGGCGGACGAAGAACTGACTGACTGCGCCACGGTCGAAGCTCTTCAGTTCGACAAGACGCCTGAGATAGACGGCACGGTCACGTTATCCGAATGGGGCGAACCGTCGGTCGCTCATATCTCTTATCCGGATAACCCTTACGCCGACATCAAGGACGCGTCGATACCCACCGAATACACTCTTTGGTTCCGTTATACGTTTGAAGGCCTGTATATCGCCTGCCAGACGCCGGACTCCAGCCCCTGCAATATGAACGTCACCACGAACCAGATCTGGAACGGCGACTGCTTCCAGCTCCGTCTCGACCCGTGGGGCTGCACGCTCGACCAGGGTCTTGAACCGGGCGCGGCGCGTGACGCGAACTATTCCGAAGATTATCAGGAATTCGCGGTCGCTTACAGCGACGATGACGGTCTGTGCTACGCTTACTGCTGGCACGGCGTTATGAGCGGTATGGCTCTTCAGAGCGAAGGCGGAGCGTATGCGGCGTCGAACGACGGCGAAACTACGACTTACGAATTCTATATCCCCTGGGATGAACTCGTGGACAACGATCCGCACGTAGGCACGAAATACGGCATATCCACCGCGATGCTCACCGCCACCAAAGGCGAGAACGACAACAAATATCAGAACTGGCTACAGTGGGGCACGGGCGTTATCAACGGCGGCGCTTATGAATTCGGCACGAACCGTCTCGTACTCACAGACAAGACCGTTTTCGGCGGCGCTTCTCTCACCGACCCGAACCCGTCCGCAATAGTCACCAAAGCTCCGATAGTCGAAGCTGAAGGCGATTTTGTGCTCGTCGACCTGCACCGTTTCACGAGCCAGCACGAGATGTATATGGAAAAGAACGAAGACGGCAGCGTACTGTTCACGTTTACAGAAAGCGTCGACCCGTACATATCGCTCCCGATCTCCAGCCAGGTAAAACTGAACGCTGAGGATTATCCGTACTTCGCTTTATATCTGAAAACGAATTACTACGACGCGAGCGGCGAAATGTTCTTCGTAACGTCAGACAGCGGCATCTCCGGATTCACCGCCGGTTACAGTGTGATGTTCGATTACTGCGAGACCGAGGGCAACCAGGTCGCCGTGGTCGACTTCACGGATTCTTGGAACTATGCCGGCGCGGTACAGAATCTCCGCTTTGACGTATACGACGGCGGATGCGGCGATTCGGAAGAAGGCGAGATGACCGTTTATGCGGCGGCGTTCTTCAAAAACTACAACGACGCGCTGAACTTCAAGGTCGAAGGAGTCAACGTCGAACTCGATCCCGAGTATATCGAATATGCGAAAGATCTCATGGAAGACGATCCCGGCGCGACCGAAGCGGCGACCGAACCGAAGCCCGCCGAGACAAACAAAGATACCGAAAAAGTGACGGAAGCTCCGACTCAGCAGACCGAAGAACAGAAACCCGCCGACACGAACAAAACGACGGATAAGGTACCTTCCAAAAACAATAAGAACACTACGTGGATCATATACGTTATAATAGGCGTTGCCGCGGCTGCAGCGGCGGCGGTCGTCATCATAATACTGACGAAGAAAAAGAAATAATCCAAACTGAAAGACCCGGGGCGGCTATGTGCCGACCCGGGCTTTTTGTTATGCTTACGTATAAACGCTTGACATTTCGCGATACGTATGATAAAATGGGTTACACGGCCGCAAGCTTACTGAAATATCTCGATATTTCTGTCAAACAGCATACAGTTCAGTTCGATAACGGTCATTTTCTTCGTCATTGCGTATATTACGGCGTTATCTCTGACGTTTTTGGCGTAAAGAGGCCCGTATCCGGTTATCTTCAAAAGGTCGTTCGCTTCGTCAGGACTGAGTCCGATCGCGATGCACAGCATTATCATTTTATCGCGTGACGGAGTTTTTATACCCGAAAAGATCTGATATGCGTAATGCTCTTCAATACCGGAACGGGCGATGACTTCGGACTTTTTCAGGCCGGTTTCCGCTATCAGCGTATTCAACGCCGTGTGCGGAGCTGCCGCGGCGGAAATATTCTCACCGTTCGCCCGCAGATACTCCTCATAGTCTTTACTGCTTTTCATCAGTTCGATAAGCTCTTTCGTCGTTTTTTTGCTCATAAACGTACCTTTCGTTCAAAGTTTTTCGGAGGTGTTTTATTTGAATAATTCCGATTATCTGAAGATCTACGATTCTCTTGAAGTGATCAAGAATTTCAACGCCGCGACTCAGCTGTGCATCGATCCGTCGACCGACCGTTTATATACCGTCAAGCGATGCGATATTTCGATGCTGAACGTGTTTGAGCCTCTTACGGGCAGGATACTGCCGAACATACCGCCGGTCCGCCACGTTTCGGAAAAGAACGGTTATATCGAGGTAATGTCGGATTACGTATCAGGCACGCCTCTCTGCGACGTTTTAACGCAATACGGCAGCATACCCGAAAAGCAGGCGGTTTCGTACGCGTTAGATATCTGCACGGCGCTCGAGTCGCTGCACGGCATGAATATCATCCATCGCGACGTTAATCCGAACAACGTGGTGATAACGTACGACGGTCACGCGGTGCTCATAGATTACGGCATAGCGCGGGAATTCAAAGACGGCAGACCGAAAGACACCGTGATCCTCGGCACTCCCGGTTACGCCGCCCCGGAGCAGTTCGGCTTTGCGCAAAGTGACGCAAAGACCGATATATACGCGCTGGGCGTTCTTTTGAACGTAATGATCACGGGCGCGGGACCTGATATAAAAGTGACGGAAGGATATTACGGACGCGTTGTTGAGCGCTGTATATCCATAGACGCCGCGAAGCGGTACGGATCGGCGTCGGCGTTAAAAAAGGCTCTGAAAAAACACGGCGCCGATTTTAAAGAGAAAGCGGAACATTTCTTTTCACTCGTACCGGGCGTCAGAACGAAAAACCCGTTTCTGATATTCGTTTCGATCGTCGGTCACGCGTTTCTGATCCACTATTTTGCCACAGTTATGAAAAACAACTTTCAGACGGTCGGCCCGGGGGAACAGGACAACAGTCTGTTCGGTATGATCGGTTACAGCCTGTTTCAGCTTTTTCTTTACGCGTCGTTTTATACGTTTGCGTTCAATCCCGCAAACGTCTGGCAATACCTGCCCTTGAAAAATTCCAAGCCGTGGGTACGCAGATTCGTCTTCACACTTATCGCGCTGACTTTTCTGAGCCTGTTATTCCGTTCCGTGAACGGTTGACGGCTTGCCGATCCGTTTATAATTTTACTCGGATCATATCTTCGCGGTTATGCTGCCGGCATAACCGCGAAGTTTTTTTAATCTGTTACGTATTATACCGCGGCCCGGATGAAAAATCAATACGTAATAATCAAAAAATTATGCCGTGAGCATAACACGGCACGGTTTTTTTCATATACAATATCCGACAAAGAACGGACGTTGTCTTTCCCGTCAGTTTTTCGGATATCTTGTCCTGACGTCAGTCTCGCCGAGCAGGTAGTCGACGCTTGTTTTATAGAAACGGGCGAGTTTGATAAGTATGGCGGTAGGTATATCGTTCTCTCCCGTCTCGTATTTTGAGTAACCCGTCTGCGACATATTGAGCATCTTTGCGACCTGCGTCTGATTTAGATCGCTGTCCACCCGCAGATCCCGTATTCTCTTATACATTCAGCTCACCTCTTTCTTAACTTATAATTATAAGTTTTTTAAAGATAACTATTGACATTTAACCTGTAACAGGTTATAATATTGTCGTAAAACCGTTTTTCGGAGATTTCGAACGGAGGGAAGAAATGAAACATCATACGCTCTTTTGCTCGCAATGCGGTTCACCTTACACTACCGACGGCACGAGAGAACATGTTTACTGCCCGCAATGCGGTCATAAGAATCCCGGAAAACCGCTTTTTGAGAGCGGCAATACCTCCGGAAAGATCCGCGTGATATCCTGCCCGTCGTGCGGCGCGGACGTACTGTTCAAAGACGACAGCGGTACTGCCGTCTGCGAATACTGCGGTTCGACGCTTATGGAGGACCGGACTGTCATAGTTAACAAATATATCGACGAAACGAAGATAAAAGAGGCCGAAGCGAAAGAGAGATTGCGCCTGAAAGAACTTGAACATGAAAAGGAAATGGCGGACCGTATAGAAAAGCAGGATGAAGAAAACGCCCGCCGCTCAAAAAAGCTGGCAAAAGCGGCGTTATGGTTCGCGGGAGGGTTCGGCTATGCGGCTTTTATCGTATGGGCAATCGCTGAACATAACGGCGAAAGCTATTCTTTTGCAGAGACGATGCTGATTTTCCTTGCAGTAATGTCTTTATTATTGGCGTTTTTGAGCGGTACCGCACCTGTCCGAAACAGCAGTCATTCACAAAACCGTTATTCGTTCGGCGAACCGGGCGAAAGAAAAGAAACGCCTGTTGAAACGCAAAGCGAAAATAAAGGCGGCAAAGATATCGCGGTTGCCGCCGGTAAGATCATCGGCGGAATAGCGGTGACTGGGGCAATAGCAGGACTGATCAAAAAACTCCTCAAATGATTTGATCCGGGTGATTTTAATATGAAATACTGTTCAAAATGCGGCGCCGCTGTCCATACCGACAAAGACTCCTTTTTCTGCACCGAATGCGGAGCAAAAAACGGTCCCGGAGCAGCTGCCGAAAAGGCAGAAAAAAGCTCCGAAATGAAATCTGTGGTATTCGCTTTTCTTTTGAAAAATCTGAAATACATCGTTCTCGGAGTTGCTCTTACGTTTACGACCGTTTTCTTTCTTATATATGCCAATACCGGACCCGGTAATACTTTACAGCCCGACGAGGTAAGGATATCTTTCAGCAGCTATAACGTCATATCCGAAAACTTCGAGGACGTTGTTCTGAGGTTTAAATCCGAAGGATTCGAGAATATCGAAACGATACCTTTGGGAGATATGGCGAGAAACGAGACTTATTTTTTCGACGAGCACGACGTTGAAAAGGTTTCGGTGAACGGAAAAACGCGTTTTTCGGAAAAAGACGTTTTCAAAAAAACCGATCCCGTAAGGATATCGTATCATTCGTATAAAGAATAAAATGATTTAAGAACATAATAAAGGAGAAAAATATGAAATTCTGTATGAAATGCGGAAAGCAATGCGACGACGGCGACGCTTTCTGCAGAAATTGCGGTCAGCTCTTTCCGAATAGTGAAGCCGAGCCGCAAGCGTCTCAGACGACATTCACGCCATCCCCGGAACCGGCGCCGGCTACGGTCGCCGCAGTTACACCGAAAAGCTCGTTTTTTTCAGCTGCGGGATCTTCGAGGTACCTTACGGGCGCTATATTCGCCTCGGTAAGCTTTTTGTTCGGCATACTCAGCATACTGAACGTAAATCGCGTTATCTCCGCGATAATTGACGGTACGACGTGGTGGGCAAAAGGTTTGAGCGAATGGTTAGGCGCTGGAGACGTATGGTCGTTTATCACGGACAGTCTGAAATCGTTCATTTTCATTATTTATCTGATTCCGTACACCCCTATCATCATTCTTCTCGCGGGGATCTGGATAGTATACGGCGGCGGAAAAGCGAAAGCGTCAAAGACTGCCAAGACCGGCACAGTCATAGTTCTCGTCATAGCCTTCATTTACTACTTGATCAATGAGATCCTGCCCGTACTTCTTATCGTTTCTTCGTTTTTCATGAATTCGACCGAACAGGCCGACGTTGCGGCGTTATTCAGTATTTCGATCATATGGGCGGTTCTCGTCACCATGATATTCCTGCCGCTAATCATATTGGGATTCAAAATGATAAAAGCGCTGAGAGACGTCCCCGCCAAATCGTACGGGACAGGTTGGGCAACGGCTTCGCTTATAGTCGTCGGATGTATAGCCTGCCTTGCAGCACTGCCGTTGCTGTTTTTCGCATGGTTAATGATGTTCTCCGTCATATTCGGCGCTGTTGCGTGCTTTATCTTTGCCGGAGCCGTCAGCGATTACAACAAATCGGTTAAGAACAGCTCCGTTCTCAGTAACGGTTTATAATCCGTTCCGTTATCGGGGACATTACAGAAACAACGCCGGAACAGGTGAGCTCTGTTCCGGCGTTATCGATTGTTATACAAATTTTGTTTTTTAGCCCGTTTTGCCGCCGCGACAGTTTTCGGCGGCGTTTTATTGTCTTATTTTTTGAAAATATCGAATATCGAGCGGCGTTTCGGGGTGGAGTTCATCATATCGTTGAACTTTTCGGCGAGCGTATAATCGTCGGCAAACGCTGTTTTTGCGTCTTCTTTGAGTTTATCGATACGCTTCTGGTTGAGTTTATGTACCTGATACGATATCTCCTGAGTCTCTTCAAGGCCGAGTCTGGTGAACGCGAAGCGCAGGAATTTGCAGAACTCGGCGTAGTCGCTGTCGTTCTTGCCGGCGCTTAACAGTTCGCGGCAGAATTCCTCCGTAAATTTGACCGACTGCGCCGTTGACAGACTGAACATATCGTAAACCGTCTTTATCTCGTCGGATCCGGTGTTTTCGGTAAATACGGGGAGCAGTCCGTCGAGGAACGGCAGAGCTTCGTCGTCGGAGAACTGCGTGAGATTCACTCTCTCATCGGCGGTGAGCTCCATGAGCTCGTCCCGCGCGGCGGCGTAGTCCTTACGGTTCTTTATAGCCCTGACTCTGACGCCGAATACGAGGCAGAGCAGTTTGCCGCTGATACGTTTTTCCTGTATCTTCGTGACGTATCTCTGTACCTCTTTGATCTTGGCTTCGGTCTCTTTGCTTCGGTCGGAAAGCTTTATACCGGAAACGATGCCGGCGACGATCTCATCGGACGATGCGGTCGTAATGTCGTTGACAGAGAGGATATCGAAGAGCAGCTCTTCGGCTTCTCTTATATCGCCGGGTTTTTTCTTCTTGAATACCGCGTAATACGTCTCCATGGCCTCGCACATATAAGCCTCGTAATACGGAGGACACACGGCGAAATAACCGGAATAATGCTCGTTGAACAGATCCGTGAGTTTTTTCATATCGAACGTATTGAGCATACGCGAGAACACGTCCCACATGAGATCGTATTTCTCCGCAGCCGATAAAAAGTCGAACAGTTCTCTTCTCTTTTCGGCAAGCCCGTCGGCGGCCGTATCGGCGAACGCTTTGTTGAGGTTCACGAGTCTCGCGGTGTTGTCGGCGCCCGCGGTAATGCTTTCGAGCGTCTCTTCGACCGTGCAGAATCTCTTCACGTCGTCGGCGTAAGAAACGAGTATCGATTTCGAAGCTTCTTCATCGGCGCCGCAGGCGTATCTTTCAGCCGCGGCGTCGGCAAGGAATTTGCCAATGGGCTCGTTCGCCATGAGGTTTTCGTAACCGACGTTGTGTTTGTGAACGTATTCCGATATCAGATTGAGCACGAAATTGGCTTTCCACTCGATATGCTGATATTTTATCACGAGCAGCAGCGCGCTGCTGCTCTTTGCCGATACGAGTTCGCCGCAAAGATCAATACCGCAGAAATCGCAGAGCTGGGTGACGTTCTTATAGTACGACGAGAACGAAGCGGACGTCGCGTCCTTGAAATACAGCATTATCGGCACCGAATCGACCGCGAGCGATCTGAAGCCGTTCTTTATGACGAGTGACGCGTCCTTATACACGCCGGCTATGAATACGAGCAGTTTTTCTACGTAATCCGCGCCCCAGCCGAGTACGGTCTCGCTTACGCGGATGATCGATTCGGCGAGCAGGAGCTTGCCGCTGTAACGGGCGTATTTGCCGGAAAAACCGGATATGACGGCGAACTGGCCCGCGCCGACGCTCTTGAAAGCCTCGGGCGAGAACGCGCCCGAAGCGCGGTACATCAGATACGCGCCTGCAAGCTCGGGGGCGATCTTTTCAAGATCCGTATATATATCGAGATACGCGTGGAACGCTCTGATCTTATCGTAATCGTGCAGCATTGCGTCTTCGTAGAACGCCATAAGTTCGTTTTCAGCCGCGTTGGGTTCGGGCAGCTCGCAGAGCACGCCGGACGTTATGTCGAACACGGCGAAGCCTTCTTTTTCCGCATAGCTCTCGTTATAACCGGTGCATTTCGCGGTAACGCCGCAGACGTCGACGTCAGCCGTTTCGGGATCGTAGGCGTACGTCGAGAACGATATGTTTTTCGCAAACGAACGCGGCATGGCGTAAGAAAGCGCCGTTATCCAGAGCACTATATTCTCCTGTTCGTCGCAGATAACGAGCTTTTTGCCGTACTCATCCTTATGCATCAGCGCGCGGAACATCTTTTTGAAAACGCCGAAATTGCCGTCCGCCCCGAGGAATTTCATCACTTTGTTTACGCTCACCGCGCCGGACGGTTCTATCACCGGTTCGGGCAGATATGCCGCGCCGGTCTCGGTATAAACCATCATTCTCGGCGGCTGTGTGAAGAACATCGGCGAACCGATGAGATCGCACGGGTAAAGCGAAGTATCGCCGTCGCCGAAAAGCACGCTGTGGCTGATATGGTCGTCTCCGTCCCCGAACGGGTTTTTGCCTAAAAACGCCGATCTCGTGACAGCGTATTCGCCCTTGCCGCATCTGTAAGTATAAGAAACGGGGAGGTACGAGATGATCCTCTCGGTCAGCTCTACGCCGTCGCCGAGTTCGGGCGCTTTGTAGGCGAAAAGCGAATCGCCGAACCCGTTGTTATATGGAAAGTTTCTGTCGGCGCTGACTACGCCGAAGCCGGCTTCACCGCCGAAAAGGCCGCATTTGCGGCAGCTGTGCAAAATCTGATGTAAACTCATATATTTTCACCTCATAAGAGTAATTTCATTGCATTCTGAGCAAAATCTCAAGCGTCTCGGCAGGGTCGGTCTTCGCCGCGACTTTTGTTCTCGCAGAGACGATCATGCCGTTTTCGTCGATGATATACGTCGTTCTGACCGTGCCGTAACTTGTTTTGCCGTACAGTTTTTTCTCGCCCCATGCGCCGTACGCTTTGATCATGATAAGTTCCGGATCGGAAAGGAGCACGAACGGCAAAGCGTGTTTTTCTTCGAATTTCTTATGCGACTGCACCGTGTCGCGGCTCACGCCGACGACCTCCGCACCCGCCGCTTTGAACTTTTCGTAAAGTTCCGCATAGCCGAGCGCCTGAGCGGTACAGCCGGACGTATTGTCTTTTGAATAGAAATACAGGACGGTTTTTTTGCCCGCAAAGCCGTCGGACGTACGTATTCTGCCGTTCTGATCCGGCAGAGCGAAGCCGGGGGCTTTTTTGTTTATTTCAAACATCTTCCGTAACCTCCTATACCGTCAAGAGAGACGTAAATGATCTTTTTGTCAAGTTTTTTAGCCATTTCGACGGTGTTTTTAGTACCGCCGGGCTGTATGCGGTCTTCACTGCAGACGGCTATGAGCCCGTCGCATTTATTCACCATATAGCGGTTGCGCTCGTTATAGAGTTTCGGATAATCCGACGGGACGGCATTCCGGCACAGAATTATCCTCCCGTTTGCATTTTTAATGACTTTGTCGTACAGACCGAGCTCTTCGCGCGGTACCGTCTGCCTCTGCCCGTCGAACGGGACGGCGCACCAGAGTTCGATACCGAGTTTGCCGCGCAGCGACAGCACGGCGTCTGCGGCGATAAGGTCCGAGCCGCGGCACATACCGGTCAAAAAATATTTCACGCCGAGTTCCGCCTGCTCGGCGACGGTCTGCATTATACGCGCTTTGAGGCGCGCGGCGTTGGTCCCGGTCAGCGGAAAAGGCAGTTTTTCCGTTCTGTAACCGGTGAACGCGAGTGAAATATATCTGCCCATCGCTGCTCCGATCTTTCTTAGTAACTATATTATAAACTATAATTTCCCAAAAATCAATACCTAAATCACAATGAAAATAAACTTTTTTTCTTGACAAGCGTGATTTCACGTGATATAATATTATGAATTATTATGGAATACGATCGGAGACGGTATGGGTAAATACAGAATACAGAGAATAAACGATGAGATCGTGAAAGAGATGGTACGGATACTGCGCGATATAAAAGATCCGAGGGTGACCGGGAGCATGACGACCGTCACGGGATGCGACGTATCGCCGGATCTGAAATACGCGAAGATCTATTTCTCTTTTCTCGATCCGGTTAAGTCGCCGGAAGAGGCGGAGCAAAGACGCGCGGAGATCAAAAAAGGTCTCGTCTCGGCTCACGGATTCATAAGACGCGAACTTGCCGCTTCGCTCAACCTGCGCGTAACGCCGGAGCTGACTTTCATAGCCGACACCTCCGCCGAATACGGCAGCGAGATAAACAGGATCCTTAACGAGATCAAAACGGAAGACGAACAGCGCAAAAAAGAAAGCGGCGAAAACGGCGAAGAATGACGCGGCTCGCCCGCGTATCCCGACGCGGCAAGATCAAAAACGGTTTAAAGGAATGATAGATTACGAAAGACAATGACAGATATACGCTCGGGCGCTGCGACGTCGCGGTGGTAGGCGCCGGTCACGCCGGCATAGAAGCCGCGCTCGCCTCGGCAAGGCTCGGGCTCGATACGATATTATTCACGATGAATCTCGACTCGGTCGGGAATATGCCGTGCAATCCGTCGATAGGCGGTACGGGCAAAGGTCATCTCGTATTCGAGATCGACGCGCTCGGCGGTGAAATGGGCAGAGCGGCGGATCTCGTGACGCTCCAGAACAGGATGCTCAATTCGGGCAAGGGTCCCGCCGTACATTCGAAACGCGTACAGGCGGACCGCGCGGCTTATCACGTTCTGATGAAACATACGCTCGAAACGACGGATAATCTGCGGCTTTATCAGACTGAAATAACCGACGTTCTGGTCGAAAACGGCGCCGTCTCAGGCGTCGTAACGGCGCTCGGAGCCGTATTTGAATGCAAAGCCGCGATAATCTGCGCCGGCACGTATCTGAACGGCAGGGTGATCGTGGGCGAACACGCGTACCCCTCCGGTCCGGACGGGCTTCTGCCGGCGAATTCGCTCACCGCTTCGCTCATATCGCTCGGTATCAAAACGATGCGGTTCAAGACCGGCACTCCGCCGAGAGTGCTCAAGTCGAGCGTGGATCTCGGCAAGCTTGAAATACAGCACGGCGATACGGATATACCGTTCTCCGCGCTGACGGACGAAGAAGAACTTGCGAAGCGGCCGGATATACCGTGTTATATCGTATATACTAATGAAAAAACGCATGAGATCATAAGATCGAACCTTCACCGATCGCCGCTTTTCAGCGGGATGATAGAGGGCGTGGGACCGAGATACTGCCCGAGCATAGAAGACAAGGTCGTGAGATTTGCAGATAAGGAACGGCATCAGCTTTTCGTCGAACCGCTCGGAGAGAATACGGAAGAGTTATATATCCAGGGCTTCTCTTCTTCTCTGCCCGCTGACGTACAGGTGCAGATGCTGCACACGCTGCCGGGCTTCGAGCACGCGCTGATAATGCGTCAGGCGTACGCGATAGAATACGACTGCATCGACCCGACGCAGTTATATCCGACGCTCGAATTCAAGGATATAAGCGGTCTGTACGGCGCCGGGCAGTTCAACGGCACGTCAGGCTACGAAGAGGCGGCGGCTCAGGGGCTGATCGCCGGCATAAACGCCGCGCTGAAAATCAAAGGCGAAGAGCCTCTGATACTGTCGAGGATGGACGCTTATATCGGCGTACTGATCGACGATCTCGTCATGAAAGGGACGAACGAGCCGTACCGCATAATGACGTCGCGCAGCGAATACCGGCTGATACTCCGTCAGGATAACGCGGACGAACGGCTCACGCCGGAAGGTTACCGCGTCGGGCTGATAAGCGAAGAAAGATACGAAAAATTCAAAGAGAAACAAAGACGCATCGAAGCGGAGATACAGCGTGCGGAGCTGACGACGGTCAAAGCGTCGGATGAGCTGAACCGCGTTCTCGAAGAAGCCGGAACGGCGCCGCTTTCGGCGGGCATAAGACTTGCCGAACTGCTCAGACGCCCTCAGGTGACGTACGGTCTGATAACGGAATTCGATCCGACGCGCACAGAGAGCAAGCGGATACTGCAGTGCGCGCAGATACGGATAAAATACGAAGGTTACATCAAAAAACAGCTTGCCGCCGCCGAGCGGCAGAAGAAGCTCGAGAACAAAAAGATACCCGAGGGGCTCGATTATTCGAAAATACCGGGGCTCAGGCTCGAAGCTCAGGCTAAACTGAACGCGATAAGACCGAAAAGCATAGGGCAGGCGGCGCGCATAAGCGGCGTATCGCCCGCGGACATCTCGGTTTTACTTATAAGATTAGGCGAATAGAGAGGTAAACTATGAACACTGAAAAGAAAAAAGAACTGATGCGTCTCGCGGCGCATATACGCATGGATATACTGACGGAAGTTTATTCCGCCAATTCGGGCCATCCCGGCGGCTCGCTTTCGATAGCCGACACGCTCGCTTATCTTTACAGCGAGATACTCCGCGTCGATCCCGAAAATCCCGACTGGCCCGAACGCGACAGATTCGTGCTGTCGAAAGGCCACACCGCGCCGGCGCTGTACGCGGTGCTTGCGGAATGCGGATTCATACCCAAAGAAGATCTCACGGGATTCAGAAACATAAACAGCTATCTGCAGGGTCACCCCGATATGAAGCATACGCCGGGCTGCGATATGACGTCCGGTTCGCTCGGCCTCGGCATATCCGCCGCGGCCGGCATGGCGCTCGGAGCGAAGGTACAGGGCAAGGATTTCCGCGTTTACGCGATGCTCGGCGACGGCGAGCTTGCCGAAGGGCAGGTATGGGAGGCGTCGATGTTCTCCGCCCACTACAAGCTCGACAACCTCTGCGCATTCGTAGATTGGAACGGTTTACAGATCGACGGCAGGATCGTCGACGTTATGAATTCAACGCCGATCGACAAGAAGTTCAGAGCATTCGGCTGGTACGTACAGGTGATAAACGGCCACGATTTCGATCAGCTCGAAAAGGCCGTTGCGAACGCCAAAAAGACTAAAGGGCGTCCGTCCGTGATAATACTCAAAACGATAAAGGGCAAGGGCGTTTCGTATATGGAAGACAAGGCGAGCTGGCACGGAGCCGCGCCGAACGAAGAACAGTATAAACTCGGCATGGCGGAGCTTGACGCCGCGCTGCACGCTATAGACGCGTAAGGGAGGTACCGGAAAATGGCAGACAAAAAAGCAACGAGAGAAGCCTACGGAGAGGCTCTTGCCGAATTCGGCGCAAAATACGATAAATTAGTGGTGCTCGACGCGGACCTCGCGGGCGCGACCAAAACGGCGACGTTCAAAAAAGCGTTTCCGGACCGTCACTTCGACTGCGGCATAGCCGAAGGCAATATGGTGTCTGCGGCGGCGGGACTTGCGACTACGGGACTGATACCGTTCGCTTCCTCATTTGCTATGTTTTTGGCGGGCAGAGCGTTTGAGCAGATCAGAAACTCCATCGGTTACCCGCATCTCAACGTAAAACTCGGCGCGACGCACGGCGGCATCACGGTCGGCGAAGACGGCGCGACGCATCAGTGCCTTGAAGACTTTTCGGTAATGAGAACGATACCGGGCATGACGGTGATCTGCCCAGCCGACGCGACGGAAACGCGCGCGGCCGTAGAAGCGGCGATCAATTACGTCGGTCCCGTTTACCTGCGTTTCGGCCGCGCCGCGACGCCGGTACTCTTTGACAAAGAATCGTATAAATTCGAGATCGGCAAGGGCGTCGTAATGGCGGACGGAGCCGACGTGACGATAGCGGCTAACGGCTATATGGTGGACATAGCGCTGCAGGCGAGAGAACTTCTCAAAGCCGACGGCGTCGACGCGGCGGTATTGAACATCCACACGATAAAACCGCTCGACAGCGGTCTGATACTGTCGTACGCGGCGAAGACCGGCGCGATAGTCACCGCGGAAGAACACAACATCATCGGCGGCCTCGGTTCGGCGGTATGCGAAGCGGTATCCGCCGTGTACCCGGTACCTGTGCTTCGCGTAGGCGTGAACGATCAGTTCGGCAGAAGCGGCAAGGTGCCGCCGCTGCTCGAATACTACGGGCTGACCGCTCAGAACATAGCCGAAAACTGCAAAAAGGCGATAGGACTCAAGAGATAAACTATGAAGAAAAAGAGTAAGCGCAGAATAAAAGCCGGTAAAGTCGCCGCAAGGGTCTTACTGTGTGTTTTTACCGCGCTTATTCTGCTCTGCGCCTTCATCTTCGGCGGTGTGGCTGTGATAAACTACGGTCCGTCGAAGACGGCGAGAGACCTTTTCGTTGTCTCGATGCTCGAAACGTCGGCGGCTAAATTTCTCGCGACGTGGTATTTTTCACCCGAAGAGATAGATTCGATAGTAAACGAAAACGCCGTCATACCCGACGACGGTTTATCGGATCCGTCTCTGATAAAGATCAACCCGGAGAAAAACGATCAGAACAAAAAAGAAGACGGTTACTATTTCCCGTTCGACGAAAAGGGCGAGCCGATAGTGACCGAAGAATATACGCCGTCCGATACGCAGGGCGAGGAGACCTCGCCGCACGAAAACACGGATCCTGACAGGGAGCCTATCGAGATAATCGAGGTAAGAGGCGGCTCGTACGTCGGATTTCTGATGAAAGTGGCGGATCCGTCGCGGCTTTTCGTCGGCGTGTGCGGTGAATACGGCGGAGAAAACCAGGGCAAGACGATAATACAGCTTGCAAAATCGTATAACGCGACGGCGGCGATCAACGCCGGAGGCTTCGAAGACGAAAACGGCACGGGCAACGGCGGCATACCGCTCGGGCTCGTGATAAGTCACGGGGAGCTTCTGTTCGGTTCGCCGAACAAGAAATACGACGTTATAGGTTTCAATAACGACAATATACTCATAGTCGGCAATATGACGGCTCAGGCGGCGCTCGACGCCGGTATAAGAGACGCGGTGAGCTTCGGTCCCGTACTCGTAATGAACGGCAAAGCTTCATCGGTCAAAGGCGCGGGCAGCGGAGTCAATCCGCGCACGGCGATAGGTCAGTGCGCCGACGGCACGGTGCTCCTGCTCGTCGTTGACGGGCGGCAGGCGTCGTCTCTCGGCTGTACTTACGCCGATCTTATAGATATCATGCTCGGGCACGGCGCGGTCAACGCGGCTAATCTTGACGGAGGTACATCGTCCGGTATGTACTACGACGGTAAACTGGTCAACAAAGGTCTGTTTTACCGCGGTCTGCCGACGTGCTTTATCGTAAAATGAAGAAAAAGAAGAAACCTTCGTTCATTACCGTATATTTAGCCGCGGTATCGGCTTTCATTCTTATCGGCATCGTGATTTACGTCGTTTTAGCGGTGACGCTCAATAACTACGAAGCCGGAGCCGAAGCGCGGCGCATAGCCGCGGCGGAAGAGTCCGAGGCGGCGGCAAAAGCCGCCGAAGAATCGCGAGCCGCCGAATCGGAGCGGATAAAGAACGAACTCGAAAACGAGCGGCTGCGGAACGAGACGGATTTCAGAAAACGGCAGTCGGCGGTATCGTCGGCAGCCGAGGCTGCGGTCGCCGCGATAAAAAACACCGCGACGGCGCTGCACGGTTCTGATACTGACTCTTATCTTTCCTCTCTGATATCAAAACTGAACGAAAGCGGCTCTTCTCCGCTGTGCGAAAAGATAACGGGGCTGTTGAGCGAATACGAAAAAGAAGGCGCGCTTACGTCATATATCGATTCTCTGCCCGGCGGCTACGGATATACGAAGCGATCCGACCTGACCGCTGAAATAACGAAGGGCAGCATGACCTTTGACGTAACGCTTAAGCAAACGCTGAAAGACGGATATATACCGGAATACGGTATCGATACCGTGACCTGTTCTCTGCCCCTGTCGTCCTACACGGTGACCGTACCGGAGGGAGCGGAGCTCACGGTCAACGGCAATAAGGCGGCGGAGTCTCCGGCGGAAAAGGCGGCCGGATACGAAGACGTGCCGGACGTATTCGATCCCCCGAGAGTATCGAAGTACGTGCTTGACGGCTTTTTGCACGAGCCGAAGTTCGCCGCGTCGCTTGACGGTACGGAGCTTTCTTATACGAAGACAGACGGCGCGGTCGCTTTCACGGCGCCCGCCGACAAGGATAAAAATGAATTATATAAGGAAGAGCTGACCGGCAGGATATTCAAGCTGATATTCGATCACACCGATTTTGTCGCCGGTATATATAAGTTCTCACAGATAAAAGGCAATCTTTATCCAGGCACGAAGCTGTATACGGCGCTGTCGGGTTTCGACAACCGCTGGTATTACAACTACGATTACATACAGAACGAAAACGCGAAGATGACCGGCTTCACGGTTTTGTCGGACAGGCTGGTCAAAGCGACCGTGTCTTACGATCAGGCGCTGTACGATGCGAACGGCAAGCGTCTGCGCAGGATCGGCATGAAGTTCGAAGTGCTGATCGGCGCACCGTCCGACCCGGTCGTACCGAACGGAGCCGATACCGAAAAGTCTTACGCCTCGTGGCTTCTGATCTCGGTCGAAAACAAATAAACCGAACTGATACAGATCAAAATTTATAACATATACACCGAAAGGAAACGCTTTAAAATGATCGACATCAAATTTTTAAGAGAAAACCCTGATACCGTAAAACAGAACATAAAAAACAAGTTTCAGTTTGAAAAGCTCCCTCTCGTGGACGAGGTCATAGAGCTCGACAGAAAGAACAGATCTTATATCGCCGAGGGCGACAGGCTCCGCGCCGACAGAAACAGACTGTCGAAGCAGATAGGCGCTCTTATGGGACAGGGCAAACGCGAAGAAGCCGAAGCCGTCAAAGCGCAGGTCACCGCCAACGCCGAGAGGCTCGCGGAGCTTGAAACGCTCGAAGCCGAATGCGCCGAGCAGATCCGCGCGATAATGATGAAGATACCGAACATAATCGATCCGAGCGTGCCGATAGGCAAAGACGATTCCGAAAACGTCGAGATCGAAAGATTCGGCGAACCGAAGACGCCCGATTTCGATATACCGTATCATACCGACATTCTCGAATCTCTTCACGGCATAGATCTCGACAGCGCGAGGCGCGTCGCCGGCAACGGATTTTACTACCTTACCGGAGATATCGCAAGACTGCATTCAGCCGTTATAACGTATGCGCGCGACTTTATGATCGACCGCGGCTTCACTTACTGCGTGCCGCCTTTCATGATAAGATCGAACGTAGTCACCGGCGTAATGAGCTTTGCCGAGATGGACGCGATGATGTATAAGATCGAAGGCGAAGACCTGTATCTTATCGGCACGAGCGAACATTCGATGATAGGCAGATATATAGACCAGATGCTGCCCGAGGCTCAGCTTCCGCTGACGCTGACGAGCTATTCTCCGTGCTTCAGAAAAGAAAAAGGCGCGCACGGCATAGAAGAACGCGGTATTTACAGGATACATCAGTTTGAAAAACAGGAAATGATCGTAATCTGCAAGCCCGAGGAAAGCCCGATGTGGTTCGACAGACTCTGGAAGAACACGGTCGACCTGTTCAGAACGCTCGACATTCCTGTAAGAACACTCGAATGCTGCTCCGGCGATTTAGCCGACCTCAAGGTCAAGAGCCTCGACGTCGAGGCGTGGTCGCCGCGTCAGCAGAAGTATTTCGAGGTCGGCTCATGCTCGAACCTCGGCGACGCCCAGGCGAGAAGACTCAGGATCAGAATAAAGGGCGAAAACGGCACTTATCTGCCGCATACGTTAAACAATACCGTCGTCGCTCCGCCGAGAATGCTCATAGCGTTCATCGAAAACAACCTCAACGAAGACGGCTCGGTCAATATACCGGCTGTCCTTCAGCCGTATATGGGCGGAAAGACGAAGATAGTTAAATAATATAAAGCGGCGGGAGCAAGCCCCCGCCGGATGATATACCAACTGATATCAAACGGCGGGAGCAAGCCCCCGCCCTACTGTATTGAATGGTTCGAAAAAATTTCATTACTGCTGTAAGATTTCACGAAATCAAGCGAATATATAACTGAAGACAGATCAACCGGCGGTGTAAATGAAATGAAAGACGAAAAACTCGTAAAACTGATATTATCAGACCCCGACAGGGGCATGCGTATCCTGACCGACGAATATGCAGGCCTGATATTCGCCGTAATACGCAAATATTTATCGTCTTCTCTTTTCTCTTACGCCGACGTCGAGGACTGCGCCGCGGAAACGCTTTCCGACGCATATTTCGGATTAAAGAACTTCGACGCATCGAAAAGCAGTCTCAAAACGTGGCTATGCACGGTCGCGGAGCGCAGAGCGAAAGACGCGCTGCGAAGGTATTACAGATCGTCGGGCACGGTACCGCTCGACGAAGCAGTAAACGTCGGCGACGTCAGCGTTGAAGACGAGGCGGCGAGCAAAGCCGAAAAGGAAGCGCTCGTCAAAGCTCTCGGGAAGCTGACCCGGACCGAACGTGAGATCGTAGTGAGAAAATTTTACCTCTCACAGTCTTCAAAACAGATCGCAGAAGAGATGCGTTTATCGGTATCGAACGTAGATACGAAAACGCACCGGGCGATAGAAAAACTTCGCAGATTTCTGGAGGATATGCAGTAATGAAAAAAGACGTAACCGAAATACTGTATTCGCTTGAAGCGGAAGATCTCGGTCCTCTGCTCGATAAAAAATACGGAAAAGATTTAAATAATCAGAACAAGGCCGCGCTTTATGAAAAAGCCGCGCTCAAAACCGGCGCCGAAACAAAGACAAGACGAAAGCCGCGGCTGATCGCGGCCGTGATCGCCGCCGTGTTCGTCATTTCTCTCGCGTTCGGGATATACGCTTACGCGCTCGATGTGAAAGAGTATAACGAAGCCGTTTCATACTTCTCATCGATCGATTACCCGACCGAGGGCATGTCACGCGGCGAAATAAAAAGACTGTACCGTACGATAATCACAGCGCCGGCGGATCTGTCTGACAAAGGCGAAAAAGACGCGTACGCAGTGATAACCGGTATCGACATAAACAGCATATCGGTACAGTCGGACGAAAACACGGGAACATGGTACGAACTGTCGACCGTCGATAAATACGGCAAGCCGTGCCTGCAGTATCTGATAAAACACGACGGCGAAGACGCCGTGTGGACGTTCGGCGGCGACGGGATCTCGGTAAACAATTACTGCCCTGCAGACGGCGGCGTTATCGTCTGCGGCGGTGTAACAAAAGACACTCCGAAAAAAAACCGCTCATATCAGTTCTTCGCGCTGCTCGACGATAACGGTCAGACCGTGTGGCAGACAGTCGACGAACCGGAGTCTGAAGCTTCCTATTATTCCGCATACGCGGTCGCGATGTTGAAACGCGAAGACGGTACTTTTCTCGCGCTCGGTGACTTTGTGACCGGAGAAGGAGAAAATATAACTTCAGTCTTTACTCTGACCGGTATTGCTTCTGACGGTTCTGTCATCTCCCGAAAAGAGATACCGACAAACGATATGTTCGAAGGCGTACGTTTCGCGTTCGCAGGCGACTCCATGCCCTTCGGCGGCGGTTTCATTTCGCATCTTACCGCCGGTATAGATATCGGCTACGTAATGATAAGCGCGGACGGTACGTTAAGCGACGTATTCGCATTTGCCGAAGACGGATATGATTACGAGATCGTCGATATGATCGCGCATGAGGGAAAACTGTATCTGTCGGTCGACGCCGTAAGAGAGCTTCAGGGGAGCAACAAGCCGTCAAACTACGATTCTCGGCGCGTGTTTTTACTGTCTACTCTGCTGAAAAAGCTCATAAGCCCGTCAAGTGCATTGTATCACTCGTATTTCTGCACAGATATTTTAAAAGAAAACTGCGACGCTCTGCTCATAGTCTGCGATCCCGATTCGGATATGCCTTACACCTATTATAAAGAAAGCGGCGCGATGGCCGACGTGCTCGGCAGGGATGAAGAAGGCAGACTGATCTGGAAGACAAAGAGCATAGATTACGGGGTAACGTATTACAAAAGATACGATTCCAACCCGTCGGGCAAGATGCTTCAGGTCTACGGCGGATATACGGAATACAAATATACATTTGACAAAGACGGCAGATCTGCCGTTAAAGTGAACCTCGGCACGCATACGGGCGGATATAAATACTGACCTGTATTAAATACGGCGCGGCGTGTCGGGACGATATGCCGCGCCGTTTTTTTGAGGTCGGATATGAAAAAACTGATTATCGTCGTAATAATAACCTGCGCGGCGCTTCTGCGTTCGTGCCTCGGTTTGATCAACAGACCGGCACAGACCGAAACGGAGACGCACACGGAGACGTTTTACACGCCGGAGCGGGCGGTCGACGTGCCGCTTTACGGCGATTACCGCTACGCTTACGAAACGCTTGATGAAAGTCAAAAGCCGCTTTACGATAAGATCAGAGACGGTGCGCTCACATTCAAACAGTACGTCGAGATCGACGACGCGCTTGATGCGTCTTACGTCTATCAGGCGGTGTTTTTCGATCACCCCGAGCTGTTTTTCATAACCGAAAAACCGAAAATACTGGAAGGCAGACTGTATTACAGATACGTTTTCACGTCCGACCGGATCGAGCAGGCCTTCGCCGATCTTGATCAGGCGTTTAACAAATTCGTTATAGAAAACATAACTGACGGCATGAGCGAGTTTGAAAAGTTCTTTACCGTCTACACTTATATCGTAAATATAACGAAATACGCCGACGAAGAATACGATCTGTATGAAAAAGGCGCGTTCACGTATGAGGTTTACCGCAAAATGAGCGCGGCAGGTCCTCTGTGCGACGGCAGATCGATCTGCACCGGCTACGCGAGAGCGACGCAGTATCTGTGTCAGCGGCTCGGTATAAAGTGCTTTACCGTAAACGGCTACGGCAACGAGGGCGACCATTATTTCAATATAGTAAATCTCGGCGGCGACTGGTATTATTCCGATACGACCTGGGGCGATCCCGTCGGTTCGGACCGGAGCATAGATTATCTCACCTATTACTATTTCTGTACGACGACGGAAGAAACGCTGCGCACGAGAGAGGTCCGCTCAGTCATACCGATGCCCGAATGCACCGCGACAAAGTATAATTATTACGTCTATTTCGACCTGTACGCCGAAAATCTTGAAGAAGCCGACGCGAAGCTTTTGCGCGAATATCAAAAAGGTCTGCGCGATCTGTCGGTAAAGGTCCCTTACGGATCGGCCGGCGAATCGATATACGAAGCTCTGAAGGCAGGTTCGCTCTACTCCTTTGCTGACGACAACGGCGTCGGGATCGATTCTTACCGCATAGCGTACGGCAAAGACACGCAGATCATCATAATAAGGTTCTGATATGAAGCTCGGTTATTCTCACACAAGAGCCGCGGCATACGCGGGCATAGTGGCGCAGTCGCTTTATCTCGGGCTTATACCGGTGCTGTTCGCCGCGTTCAAAAACGAATTCGGGCTCACTTACGAACAGCTCGGAAGGATACCTCTGATCAACTTTACGCTCCAGATAATACTCGATCTGTTAATGGTGAAATTCGGCGACAGGTTCAAACTCCGCGCGCTTGCGATAGTTTCAAATTCGCTCGGCGTTATCGGGCTCGTTCTGCTTTCGGTGCTGCCGCGCGTAATGACCGGCGCGCCTTACGCGGCGCTGATGATCTCGACCGCGTTTCTCGCGATCGGCTGCGGACTTATTGATTTAGCGATAAACCCCGTAATAAACGCGCTTCCGGCGGCTAAGCAGCGGGCGGAGCTGCCGCTTTTGCATTCGTTTTTCTGCTTCGGATCGGTATTCACTTTTCTTACGGCGACTCTGTTCGTACACTTCGCAGGGACCGAAAAGTGGTATCTTTTGCCGCTCGTAACGGCGTTGATACCGGCGCTCGATCTTATAGCTTTCATATTCGTGCCTATTATCGACAATAACCGAAGATCGGGTAAAGCCGGGGTAAAAAAGAAATTTATATCTGTTTTATTCATTCTTCTCATGCTTATGATGATCTGCGCGGGGTCTGCCGAACAGGCGGTCTCGTCGTGGATATCGCTTTTCGCTGAGCTCGGTCTGTCTATGCCGAAGCTGTGGGGCGACATTATCGGCTTATGCGGTTTTTCGCTCTGTATGGCGATCGGGCGTATGCTCTACGGGCTTTTCGGCGCGAAACTCGACATGAGAAAAACTCTGCTCTTCTCTGCTTTGTGTTGTGTTGTATCGTATCTCGGCATTACGCTTATACCGAACAATACCGTTTCGCTCGTATTCTGTGCGTTGACCGGCTTTTCGGTCGCTGTGATGTGGCCGGGCGTACTGTCCATCGCATCGGATGAGATATCCGCCGACAGCGTGCCGATGTTCTCTATGCTCGCGGTGTGCGGGGATACCGGCTGCGCGGCGGGACCGTGGCTGATCGGTTTGATCTCCGACGCGGTCGACTCCGGCTCGATAACGTCCCCTCTCACGTATACCGGCGCGGAGGTCGCAACAAGGACCGGCATACTTGCCGCGATAGCCTTCCCCGCCGCCATGGTACTGTTCTGCGTACTGATCTTAAGAAAAAAGAAAAGCAAATAAAACGCGCCCGGAGCCGATAACGGCTTCGGGCGTTTTTATCTGCAGTTACGCACTTTCTTTTTGAGGCAGTAAACTTATATAGATTTCGCCGCAGCCGGAATTATAACTTTAAACTGTCAGTTATGATTGCCTTCGGCAAGTTATGATCGGCTTCGCCGAGTTATGAGCGCTTCACACGTTATGGACCGCTGTGCTTCCTTAATTGCATTTCCCCGTTGTGCCGCGACCCCGACGGAATATCGCGACCGGACCGAACCCGAGCGCTTTCCGTTCGCTTTTGGGGTTCCCCGCCCCCTTACGGGAACCCCCACCGCTCTCAAGTTCGCGGCGGGGAACCCCTTTACCACCCCAAACCCCGCCTTTTTTCCCCCCCCGATATCCTCGGGGCTTTTTCCGCCCGCCGCCGCACCCCCTCGATATAATCGAGGGCAGGGGGGAGGAAAGGGGTTTGGGGAACAGGAGGGCGGGGGTTCCCCAAGGTAATTTAATGTCGCCTGTGGCGACTCCTCAGTTTTCAACTGTCAACCGATTCTTGATTAAAAAACACGCCCGATCGCAGATCAAGGCGTGTTTCTGTATATTTCTTATACTCCGCGGCGATAATGATGAAAAACGAAAGGAGTTTTTATCATGGCGCTTTTTGAAGACGAGAGAACGCCGAGAAACGGCAGACACATCAAAGGAGTATCGTGCGACGTGAAAAACTGCATTTATCACACCGAATACGATCAGTGCACCGCCGACAGAATAGCCGTCGGCCCGTCGTACGCGAGCTCATGCTCCGATACGGTATGCGCGACGTTTACGCCTAAGAGTACCGTCTGATCAGTTTTTCAGCGAGTGTATCGGCGCGGGGATCCTGCCGCCGCGGGCAATGAACTTTGCCGGGGACAGAGTGCTTATCTTCATAACGGGCGCTTCGCCGAGAAGGCCGCCGAAGGTAACGCTGTCGCCGGCTTTTTTGCCGTACGCTGGTATGACGCGGACGGCGGTGGTCTTCGTATTCGCCACGCCTATGGATATCTCGTCGGCGATCAAGCCGCATATTACGGATTCATCCGTATCGCCCGGTATGGCGATCATATCGAGACCTACCGAGCATACGGCGGTCATCGCTTCGAGCTTTTCTATCGTGAGCGCGCCTTTGCTTACGGCTTCGATCATGCCGGCGTCTTCCGAGACCGGTATGAACGCGCCGGAGAGACCTCCGACGTGTGAAGACGCCATGACGCCGCCCTTCTTCACCGCGTCGTTCAACAGCGCCAAAGCGGCGGTCGTGCCGCAGGCTCCGCAGATTTCAAGTCCCATTCCCTCGAGTATCCTCGCGACCGAGTCGCCGACGGCGGGCGTGGGGGCGAGAGAGAGGTCGACTATGCCGAACGGCACCCCGAGACGTTTAGACGCCTCGCGCGCGACGAGCTGACCCATACGCGTTATCTTGAACGACGTGCGCTTGATCACTTCGGCAAGTTCGGAAAAGTCGCAGTCGCCGGCTCTCGCTATCGCGGAAGCTACGACGCCGGGGCCGGAAACGCCGACGTTTATCACGCATTCGGCTTCGCCGGTACCGTGAAAAGCACCCGCCATAAAGGGGTTGTCCTCCGGTACGTTTGCGAACACCACGAGTTTGGCGCAGCCGATACAGTCTTTATCGCGCGTAAGATAAGCGGTCTTTTTTATTATTTTACCCATGAGGGCGACCGCGTCCATATCTATTCCGGCTTTGGTCGAGGCGACGTTTACCGACGAGCAGACCTTGCCCGTCGTCGCGAGCGCCTCGGGGATTGAATTTATGAGTCTCTCGTCTGCGCCGGTAAAGCCCTTCTGCACGAGGGCTCCGTAACCGCCTATGAAGTTTATGCCGAGCGCGTCGGCGGCGCGGTCGAGGGTTTCGGCTATTTTAACGTAATCCTCTTCCGAATAATACCCTCCGAGAAGAGATATCGGGGTAAGCGATACACGTTTGTTTATTATCGGTATACCGTATTCCTTCTCTATCTGCTCGACCGTCTGTACGAGTTTGCCGGCTTTGCCGGTTATTTTACCGTATATCTTATCGCAGGCGGTCTTCGGAGAATCCGAAGCACAGTCAAGAAGCGAAATGCCCATAGTGACCGTGCGTATGTCAAGGTTCTCTTCCTTGACCATATTTATAGTTTCGAGAATATCTTTTGTGTTTATCATGGCTCAGATCCTGTGCATCGAATTGAACACGTCTTCATGCATGACTCTGCAGTCGAGCCCGCGCTCTTTGCCGAATCCGGCGAGCAGGTCGACAAATTCCGTGAACGGAATACTCAGCATATCGATATCCGCCACCATTATCATGGCGAAGTATTCTTTCATGACGCTTTGAGATATATCGACGATATTCGCGTTCTTTTCGGCGCAGATCGCGCTGACCTTTGCGATTATGCCGACGCTGTCGCGTCCGACGACTGTTATAACGGCTTTCATTTTTCATCCCCCGTTCGTGTTGTTACGGTACATTATATCATCATTAAATGAACATTTCAAGGCGCATAAAAAAATATATTATTTTCGCAAAAATAATTGAAAATTCGCTTTCAATATGTTATAATATAAAAAATATCGGTTTTGGAGTTTAAAATGGACGATCAGGCTACAAATTACGTTGAATATTCGGTAGATAAAAAGGTCGAGGCGGCTGATAAACTCAAACGCGCTCTGTATTTCACGCTCATCGGCGTTATCATGATCGCGCTCGTACTGGTGCTCGTAAAATTCGGCGGCCCTTTCATTTACGTTACGCCGCTTATACTCATTATCGGCGTTCCGCTCGCAAAATTCTTTTTCAGATATCTGCAGTATGAATACAAATATACAGTCGACAGAAGCAGCTTCAAAATGGAACTGATACACGGCAAGGCGAAGCCGAAGCTGTTATACGAAACGGACGTGAAAGATATGGAATTCGCCGTGCCGTACGACGATATCAACCGCGACAAATATCCCGACCGCGATTTCGACACGGTCGTAAAATGCGCCGAGAGCATGACAACGCCTGACTTATACATACTCGCCTTCAAAGACAAAAACGGCAAACGCGTACTGATGTACTTCAACGCCTGCCACAAGGCGCTCAAAATAATGAATTACTACAACAAAAAAATCATAATTTCACCGTCGCTCAGGCATTAAAACGTACCGTTATTCATACAGTATATCAAAAATACTGTATGGAGATACGACGATGAAAAAACTGACTGCGGCCGTTATCATTCTTTTTATTACTTTGCTCTTCTCTTCCTGCGGGTCGGCTTCTTATTACAGGGAAGCCGCCTCCGTATTCGATTCGCCTTACAGCGCCTGCGCACGCATAGCCGACGGCGGCGAGATATACGAAGCGAAGATTGATCGAGACGAAGACGGAGTCGTCACGATCGAATTTCTCGAGCCCTCGCTTTTATGCGGCATAAGTTACGGTTTCGACGGTGAAGAATACCGTCTGTCATACGGCGGCGTTTCGCTCAAGCTTGACGGCGGTGCCGAAGACAAGGTCTCGGACGGCGTTTACGTCTGGTACGGGATGCTCTCGCCCGACATAGCGTCGGTGACGGGGAGAAAAGTCAAAAACGCAGACAAGACGTATAACGTTCTGACGGACGGGCAGACCGAGTATACGCTCGACGCAAAGACCGGCGCACCGGTACTCGTCACACGGGGCGATACGGCGATATCATTTACGGAGTTTGAAAATCATGCCGAACTACCCGAAGGTACGGGCTGAGATCAAAAGATCGGCCCTCGAAAACAACTATGAACTGATAGGCCGTCTGACCGGTAAGCCTCAGATCGCCGTCGTAAAGGCGGACTGTTACGGTCACGGTATAGAATGCGCGGGAGTGTTTTACGATCGCGGCTGCCGCGTTTTCGCCGTTTCCGGCACGGGCGAGGCGATATCTCTGCGCGAATTCTTCAACGGCAGAGGCGAGGCGCCGGAAATACTGATACTCGGCTACGTGAACCCGAAAGACGTTCCGGCGCTGATCGATAACGACGTGATAACCGCGATGTTCAGCAGCGAATACGCAGAACTCTGCCGCGATAACGTTCCCGCGGGCAAAAAACTGCGCGTGCATATAAAGATCAATACCGGAATGAACCGCATCGGTTTCGACGAGAATGAAATAAAAGACGCGTTTCACGTCTGCCGTATGAAAGAATTTTCGGTCGAAGGCGCGTTCACGCATTTCGCTTGCGCGGATGAAGAGGCCGAGGCGCCGACGGTTTATCAGCGCGCGCGTTTCGACAAAGCGGTCGCGGAGCTGAAACAAAGCGGCGCGGAGCTGAAACTGATACACGCGTACAACAGCGCGGCGAGTCTGAGATTCAAGCCGGAATACGACGCGGTACGCTCGGGCGTCGTACTGTACGGCATGGCTCCGTCCGACGTCGTTTCGCACGGCGGCCTGCAGCCCGTAATGACGCTCAAGACCGAGGTCGCGCAGGTAAGGACGCTTCACAAAGGCGACCGCGTTTCTTACGGCTGGGAATTCGAAGCGCCCGGTACGATGCAGGCGGCGACGCTGCCTGTCGGCTATGCGGACGGCTATATAAGAGCGTACCGCGGCGGCTACGCTTTGATACACGGCAAAAAAGCGCCGATCATCGGACGTATATGTATGGATCAGCTCATGGTCGACGTTACAGATACAGCTAACGTAAAATGCGGAGACGAAGCCGTTATGCTCGGCGGTGGAGGGATCAGCGCGGACGAGCTTGCGGCGCTTTCGAATACGATAAATTACGAGGTGACGTGTCTTATATCGAAGCGCGTCAGAAGGATACTTGTATGAAACGTCTGATCTGCCTTGTTTTGCCGCTTATTATCCTCTTCTGCTCGTGCGCGCAGAATGCTCCGCACACGGCAAAAACCGAAGAACCCGGCACGTCGGGCAAAATAACGGCCGCCGAAACGTCAGCCGTAACGGAAGAACAGACGGACAAGCCTCTGCCGGATAACGTGACGGAAGAAGACGGAGTGCTCGTCTATCACGCGAAGGATTACGTCATCAGATATCCGAAAGGTTTTAACGCGGTCTACGACGGCGGTAAGCTGACTCTGTCGCCTGAATCCGGCAAGGGGCGGTACGTAACGGTCGAACCGACGGATATACCTTTTTCCGACAGGCTGTCGGCAAAAGAAACCGCCGAAGCCGTCGCCGTGTCGCTCTCGGCGACTCTTACGGACGGGCCCGAGACTATGGAACTCGGCGGAGCGTATTGCGTGCGTTTCGGAATGCTGTCCGGCGGTGCGTACGTGACCGGCTATATCTGCCGCGCCGGCGGCCCGGTGTATATAATGTGCGCCGGTACCGAAGATAAAGAAGACGATCTGCCCGTGCGAATAGCGCAGACCGTAAAATTCAATATAAAGGAGAACGCGCAATGAAACGATTCCCCGGTGAAGCAATATCAGACAGACCCATGGAATGTCAGACCGACTGCGGCTGGTTCGACGACGTGCGCCGTATAAACGGCTTTATAGACCTGCGCAGATACGAAGACGACAAAACGGTGCTGAAAAATCCCCACAAGGGGTGGTTCTGGCACTTTATCGACAACGGTCTCCGTTCGCCGATCTACCGCAACAGAACGAAAAAAGGCGATCACGCAGAGTATTTTCCCGGTATGAACCATCTTTACCTGCGTTTCGACTGGTCTGACGTTGAAAAAGAAGAAGACGTTTACGATTTCGGCTTTCTCGACGATATAATGGACGAGTGGTCCGCGTACGGCTACCGTTTCCAGCTCCGCGTCGTCTGCTACGAATCGTCGCCCGGTATGGATTTCGCGACGCCCGAATACGTTTTCAAAAACGGCGCGCGCTGTTATAAGATACCCGACCGCAACTATCAGCCGGATTACGCCGACGAATACTTTTTGTCGCGCGTCGATAAATTCTTATCGAAGCTCGGCGAAAAATACAATAACGACGACAGAATAGAGCTGATCGATATCGGTACCTACGGCACGTGGGGCGAAGGCCACACGGTCGAGGGCGAAAACGCGGTTTACCCGGTCGAGACGATCAAGAAGCATATAGATATGCATATAAAACATTTCCCGGACAAGTTCGTCATTTGCAACGACGACCATATAGTCGGCAGGATCGCGCACGGCGGCTGTCAGGAGATACTCGATTACGCCTACGAGCGCGGGCTCGGACTTCAGGACGATTCGATCTGCTGCGACTATTATTCGGTCGTCAACGGCTACGATACGATGAGAGCGACGTGGGCTTTCAGAAAGCTCGCGGACAGAGCGCCGTCGGTCATAGAATTCGCGCATTACGGTTATATACACCCGCAGTTTGAAGATTTTTACCGCAACGGGCTGACGATAGTCGAGTGTCTTAAGAATTCGAAAGCGACCTTCGCCGGCTTCCACGGCTACCCGGATATATTTTATAAAAGCGATAAATGGCTCGCCGAATACTGCGCGAACAGGCTCGGCTACTGGTATTTCGTACCGTCGGCAGTCGTGCCGGAGCTTACCGCGTCAAATCACAACCGCGTGAGCGTTACCGTCAAAAACAAAGGCTGGAGCAAGGCTTACCACGAAAAAAGGATAGTTTTCGCCGTGACGGGCGAAGACGGAACGGTCTATAAGTCCGAGACCGGCGCGAAAATCGACGCGCTCGATACCGAAGAAGAAGCCGTTTACACGGTCAATCTCGATCTGCGCGGCGTACCGGGAGGCGAATATTCGGTCTGTATCGGCGTTTTCGAAGGCGATACTCCGATAAAACTCGCGCTCAAGGACGAGATCAAACGCGGCGATTTTTACGAGATCGCAAAGAGGACGGTAAGGGCTCTGTAATACGTTTTCGGAGATAATATGGCTTTATTTTACATCGCCGACCTGCATCTTTCGTTGAACGACGAAAGCAAAAGCATGAGCGTTTTCGGCGGAAGATGGAAAGATTACGAACAAAAGATAGAACGCGAATGGAGAGCCGCCGTGAAAAACGAAGATACCGTCATTCTCGGCGGCGATCTGTCGTGGGCGATGACTCTGCCGGCGGCGCTGCCCGATTTCGCGTTCATCGATTCCCTGCCCGGGCGCAAGATCGTGCTCGAGGGCAATCACGATTTTTACTGGAACAGTCTGAAGAAGATGAAACAGTTCTGCGCCGACAACGGCTTTTCGTTTGAGTTTTTGCGAAACAACGCGTTTTCCGTCGAAGGCGTAGCCGTCTGCGGCAGCCGCGGCTGGTACACCGACGACAAGGTGATACCCGAGACGAACGCCGACAGCAGGAAGATAATCGCCCGCGAAGCGGGAAGGCTCAGAGCTTCACTTAACGCCGGCAAAGAACTCGGCGAACCAGTCGTATTCATGCACTTTCCGCCCGTTTTCGGCAAGTACAAATGCGAAGAATTCATTGATATAATGCTGCAATACGGAGTGAAGGACTGTTATTTCGGTCACATCCACGGCAAATACGACGCGCCGCCGGTCGAGTATTACCGCGGTATAGCGTTTCACTTCGCCGCGGCGGATTTTCTGTTCTTCAAGCCGCTCAAGGTCAACTGAAATTCGGCTCGCTTGAGCCGATTTTTTATTTTACGCGCGCCCCTCGACGAAGCCGTGGAAAGATTAATAAATTATAAATTTTTACAAATATAAGTTGACAAATAATTTATTGCGAGTAAAATAATAATGTTATAATATGTCTAAAGACGAAAGGAACATTTCAAAATGAGTTTCAAATCAGTATCAGAACCCGAAAAGAACGTAAGAGTTATCGAATTTAACTGCGACAGAGCGACTTTCGACGCCGCAGTTCACGAAGTATATCTTCGCAAAGTGAAAAAAATGTCCGTACCGGGTTTCCGTCCCGGCAAGGCTCCGCAGAGCTTCGTTGAGAAAATATACGGCAAGGGCGTATTCTATGAAGACGCGATAAACGATCTTATACCGCAGCTCTGGCCCGACGCGCTCAAAGAATCGGGACTTGAACCGGTAAGCCGTCCCGAGTTCGACATGGTTGACCTGAACGAAGAAGGTCTTACCCTCTCGGCAAAATTCTACGTAAAACCCGAGGTCACCGTTGAAGGCTACAAGGGCATCGAAGCCGAAAAGAAGGTCGGCGAGATCACCGAAGAAGCGATCAACTCCGAGATCGATTCCGTAAGAGAAAGAAACGCGAGATCGATCGAGATCACCGACCGCCCAGCCAAACTCGGCGACACGGTAACGCTCGATTACTCCGGCTCCGTCGACGGCGAGCTTTTCGACGGCGGCACGGCTGAAAAACAGCCGCTTGAGCTCGGCTCCGGTCACTTCATCCCCGGTTTCGAAGATCAGTGCGTAGGCAAGAGCATCGATGAAGATTTCGTCGTATCCGTAACGTTCCCCGAAGATTACGGCGCCGAGAATCTCGCCGGCAAAGCCGCCGAATTCAAATGCAAGATCCACGCGATCACCGAAAAACAGCTGCCCGATCTTGACGCGGACTTCGTAGCCGACGTATCCGATTTCGAGACCGTCGATGAATATAAAGCCGACGTTAAGGCAAAACTCGAAAAAAGAGAAGCAGAACGCGCCGAGAACGAATTCAAGGACGCCGTTACCGAAAAACTGATCGCTCTCATCGTCGCCGACATCCCCGCCGTGATGATCGACAACGAGGTCGCCATGGAGATACAGAGCTACGACAACAGACTCAGATCCCAGGGGCTCTCGCTCGATATGTACCTCAAATACACGGGCATGACGATAGAACAGATGGAAGAACAGTTCAGGCCGAACGCCGAAAAGCAGGTCAGACTGCGCCTCGGCCTTGAAAAGATCGCAGAACTCGAGAATATCGAAGTAAGCGACGAAGAGATCGAAGAAGAATACGCAAACATAGCGAAAACATATAATATGGAAGCCGAAGAAGTCAAGGCGAGGATCCTTGCCGACGACATCCGCGCCGACCTCAGAGTCAAAAAGGCGATAGAGCTCGTCGAGGCGGCGGCAGTACCGCCGGCTTCCGACGCTGAATGATCAAGGAGGCATCATGACAGAAAAATTTGACCGTAACACGACAGTACCGATAGTAGTCGAGCAGACCAACAGAGGCGAACGCAGCTACGATATCTTTTCGAGACTGCTTATCGACCGTATCGTCTATCTCGGCGAAGAAGTAAACAGCGCGACCGCTTCGGTCATCATCGCGGAGCTTTTGTTCCTCGAAGCGCAGGACCCCGATAAAGACATATTCTTCTACATCAACAGCCCCGGCGGATCGGTCTCCGACGGTCTCGCGATATACGATACGATGAATTACATCAAATGCGACGTCAGCACGATCTGCGTAGGCATGGCGGCGAGCATGGGCGCTTTTCTGCTCTCCTCCGGCGCCAAGGGCAAGCGCCTTGCGCTGCCGAACAGCACGATAATGATCCATCAGCCGTCCGCCGGCACGCAGGGTCAGATAACCGATATGCAGCTTCATCTCGAATACTACAAGAAGAATAAAGAAAGGCTCAACAGAATACTTGCCGCGAACACCGGCAAGAGCTACGAGCAGATCTGCGCCGACACGGAGCGCGATAACTTCATGTTTGCCGAAGAAGCTCTCGAATACGGGCTTTTCGACAAGATAGTTTCAAACAAAAAGGTGAACTGATGGCAACATCAAAAAGAAATCAGGTACACTGCTCTTTCTGCGGCAGAAGCAGCGAAGACGTTTCGTTCATCATCCCGTCCCCTATCAGCACCGCTTATATATGCAATTACTGCATAGATACGTGCAGCGAACTGATAGAAAGCGATTACGATGAGATAAAGGGCGGCAAGGATGAGGGCGGCAAGCTGTCGTTTGATTCTCTGCCCACGCCTCACGAGCTTAAAAAGACGCTTGACGAATACGTAATCGGGCAGGATCAGGCTAAAAAAGTCCTCTCCGTCGCGGTCTACAACCACTATAAGAGGATCCTTACGAAAGCCGATAAGCCGAAAGACGGCAAAAAAGGCAAAAAGCCTGCGTCAGCCGAAGACGCGGATAAAGAGCAGGTCGATATTCAGAAAAGCAACGTGCTGCTGCTCGGTCCGACCGGCGTAGGCAAGACATATATCGCGCAGACTCTCGCAAGAACGATGAAAGTACCGTTCGCGATAGCCGACGCGACGACGCTGACCGAAGCCGGCTACGTCGGCGAGGACGTTGAGAATATACTGCTCCGTCTCATCCAGGCGGCGGATTACGACGTGTCTCTCGCCGAAAAGGGCATAATATATATCGACGAGATCGACAAGATATCGCGCAAGAGCGAAAACCGTTCGATCACGCGCGACGTATCGGGCGAAGGCGTTCAGCAGGCGCTTCTGAAGATCCTCGAAGGTACGGTCTCAAACGTTCCTCCGCAGGGCGGGCGCAAGCATCCTAACCAGGAATTCATTCAGATAAACACCGAAAACATCCTCTTTATCTGCGGCGGCGCGTTCGACGGGCTGTCGGAGATAATCGAGAACCGTATGGGACGTCAGTCGGTAGGCTTCGGCGCAGAAAAGCGCACGAAGGCGGAGAGACTCCGCGAGGGCGTATTTTCAAACGTCGAATCGCAGGATATAGTCAAATACGGGCTGATACCCGAGCTCGTCGGCAGACTGCCGGTCATTACGACGCTTGAAGCGCTCGACTCGGCCGCTCTGACACGCATACTGCGCGAACCGAAAAACTCGCTCGTCAAGCAGTATACGGAGCTTCTGCGCCTCGACGGCATCGAGCTGACCTTCGACGACTCCGCGTGCGAAGAGATCGCCGCGCTCGCGATAAAGCGCAACACCGGCGCGAGAGGTCTGCGTTCGATAGTCGAATCGCTGATGCTCGACATCATGTACGACGCACCGTCGGATCACGACAAAAAGAAGATCGTCATAACAGGCGAGCTTGTCAAGGCAAAATGCGATAAATGATCCAAAACGGACTGTTCTTATCGGCAGTCCGTTTTGATATTTTTTAAAAAATCCGTTTTTTTGTGACGCACAGCGTTTTTTTGCATGTTATATAGGTGAAACGGCAATGCGTTCGGAGGACATTATGGAAGATAAGGACATTGTAGAGCTGTTTTTGATGCGCAGCGAAGACGCTCTGCGTGAAGTATCCGAAAAATACGGAGCATATCTGAAAAAAACCGCATACACGATAGTCGGCAACAATTCCGACGCCGAAGAATGCGTCAACGACACGTATTTAAGCGCCTGGAACAGCATACCGCCGCATCGACCGGAGGTGCTTTTGACCTATCTCTGCAAGCTCTGCCGCAATCACGCGCTTATGAAGCTGAGATACAACAGATCGGAAAAGCGCGGAGGCGGTAAAGCGATAAAAGCGCTTGACGAAATAGCGGAAGTCATACCGGGTCAGACCGACGATGAGGGCGAGAGCGAGGCGATCGGGCGCTGTGTACGCAATTTCGTATATTCGCTCGATTCTGACGAGAAAAACGTGTTTTTACAGCGGTATTTCCGGTTTTACGATATAAGAACGATATCGAAAAACACCGGTTTTACGCAAAGTAAAGTCAAGATGATGCTCAAACGCAGCCGCGACAGACTGAAAATCAAGCTTGAAAGCGAGGGATTGATGTGAAAAAATCGGATATAATCGCCGACGCGCTCGGACAGCTCGACGAGAAGACTCTCACGATACCGGAACCGCCGACTAAAGACCCCGACCGGTATTTGCTGCCGCAGATAGTTGCATTTTTGGCAGCCGCGCTCGTATTCGTCATTTCTCTGCCCTATCTGCGTACGCTTCTGATCAGAGCTCCGGAGAGTCCCGTACCCGCCGCTTCCGGTACCGGTACCGGCGCTGACACGGAAGAATATAAAGGTAATAACAAAACAAAATGGAAATTCATAACCGAAGGTCAGCCCGAATCCGACCCCGGCTGGAATTTCAGTACGGATAAAGTCATAGACGCGGAGGCGCAGCCATATTTTCCGGATCTGACGATCGAAGAATGCGAAATAACCGGGCATAACGCGGCGATATTCCCCACCGTCGGCGTGCTCGAGGATTATTGGGATCGGCTTGACGGTCAGGGCTTTACAAGGCTGCAATGCGGAAACGAGAACCTGTTTTACAATAACGGCGTGCTCATACGCGAACAAAGGTGTGAAAACCCGAGAACACACACAGGCGACTGGTTTTGCGTAAACGTCTACGTTCATCGTCAGACCTCGGGCGGCGTTACCGCCGACGAAGCGATCGGGCTGATCAACGAAAACTGCCTTAAGGAAACGATAACGACGCGAGGCGGTGACAATCAGATCGTCGAAGCTGAATTCACCCATGACCCCGTTCATTTTGCCGTCGATATAACTCCTTCGGGATTTTTCGCACTTACGGGGATGCAGATATTCATATGCCCGTGGAATCTGCCGAATAATAAGTTCCCTTACGCTGTCGCGTTTTTTGTAAACGAAAACGGCGCCGTCAAAACGGATATGGGATGCGATCAGAAAATATTCGCCCAGATGTCAACCGCTTTTTACGATATCGAAACGTGTCTTTCGAAAGACGGATATTTCGGCGTGCCGGTTTTATGCGATACGGACGGTGACGGCAGCCGTGAGATGGTACTTCTTACTCCATATTCAACCTATAAGAAAAGTCAGGTTTATCTGACCGTATATGATACAGTTACGCCGGCAGTGCTTGCGAGAAGCAAAACGCTGACCTTCAAGGCAGAACATCAGAAACTTCTATACGCTGAAGGCGGTCACGCTGTGCTTCACAGCAGCTCAGACGACGGAGCTATAGACGAATATTTTGAAGTCAAAGTCACAGACGGTCAGATCGCGTTATACGACGAATACGGCAAAGCGGTCGATCTCAATCTTCTGCCGGAGTCGCCGCTTGACACGGATATCAGCCCGAATGAGCCGTATAAATTCACCGTTATCGATAATGACGACGAATTCGTCACCGAAGAGCTTGTTGACGAAAAAACGTCTCTTACACAGGATTATGATATTGACAGGGAGACCTTCACATGTCCTCTGGTATTCGACGTAGGCGGCAGAAAGTGGATCATCGAAAGCGAGTATTCTAAAAATATCGGGCTTTTTGAATACGCCGACGGTGAATTCAAAGACGCCGGAGGTTATAAATTCAGATATAACAGCCTTGCGATGCTGTATATGGCGAACAGATCGGACGGCAGAAACGTATACGCATCTTCGGGATTTACGCGTGACGGGATATACCGATATGATTTACTGACGGGCGATGTATATACGTTTATCAAGACGAAAAATCTTTGCTCGAGCCCTTATTACGTAAACGGCGTGCTTCTTTACGTGTCGGTCAAAAACAACGTTTACACGCTCAAAGCGGCGGTGCTGTCCGAGAAAAATATCTACCGTATATGTCAGATCAGCTCCGGCGATCATCCGTCGGTCATGCTTACCGATAACGGAGCTTTCGCGGTGATCGGCAAAACGGTTTACTTTATGGGTCTTAACGGTAAAGTTGAAAAGATCGCCGAGCTGCCAGGCACGGGTATGATGCTTGAAACCGACGGTGAAAAACTCTATGCATACAACAGAAAAGATCATACGCTTGCGGTCGTCGACAGACGCGGAAACACGCTGACGCGTAACGTTGAGGGCGAATACGCGGAGAAAATCTGCAATTCTTCAAATGCGCCGAAATTAATAAACATATGCCGCGGCGCGCTCGTCAGCTGCTATAAGAAAGCCGACGGAAGCCTCGGTCTGTATCTGTATCACCCCGACGCCGACGCCTGGGAAGATTTAAGCTGCACGCCCGGCTTTTCGGTCAACTATTTCAGCTTCTGCGTTGAAAGCGGCAGTATATATGTTGCGGCGGCCGGAGGCGACAAGGCCTGTCTTATGATATATCCGCCCGAACAAAATACGCCGGTCATATTCACGGAACCGATACGGTAATGAAAAAAACAGGCCGAAAACGTAAAATTCGGTCTGTTTTGTTTATTTTCGTGCAAAATCACACGGAAAAATTTATTTAGAAAAAATTTACGACTAATTCAATTAAATATTTTTTTATATGTTATAATGAAGAAAAAACCTACGGAGGCTATCATGGCAGAGCTTAGATTTGAGATCAAAAAGAATTTCGGCTGTATATCGGATGAAAAGGGCGGCTGGGCAAAAGAGCTCAATCTCGTGAGCTGGAACGGCAACGATCCCAAATACGATCTTCGTTCGTGGGACGATTCGCATGAAAAAATGGGCAAAGGCATAACTCTTTCGGAAGAAGAGATCAAAAAACTGCGCGATCTTCTCAATTCAATCGAGATCTGATTACCGGCATTACTTAATGAATAAAAAAAGCAAACGCTTCATATTCCACAGCAAAGAAGCGGAGATCAAAGACGGCAAGCTGAGAAAGAACATAGTTTGGACCGTCTTTATTTCCGCTGTTTTGTTGCCCCTTCTGACCGAGGGGGTACTGTCTGTCGTACTTCAGTATACCGACGGCGATATAACGCTCACCGCGCTCGATACGGTACTGCGCTATCTCGTCGTTATATTGCGTTACGCGGCTTTGTTCACATCATACGCCGCGGCAGCGGTCGGACTCGTGAATTACGGCTACGCCGGATTCAAAGCGCCGGTACTGCTTCTTCTGCTCGGCAGTTTCGTTTATTATATGGTCGCTTCGTTCGGTTCTTATATATTCTGTTACGAAAACGGGCTGATCGTCACCGAATCGAGCGTTGACGTATATGAAGCCGGATTCAGTTATTTTTTCCTGTTCATCTATTCGCTTATCAAAAATATCGCTCTTTCGGTGATCTGCCGCAGATTCGCGGTTCGCGCCGAAAAGAAAAATCTGCCGCTCAAGTCGCCGGACGAAAGCTGCCGCGAAAACTGCAAAGGTTTTCTGCCGTTCTTTAAAACGGCGCTCGGCAAAACGAATATTTTCCGTAAGATATGCGTATACGCCGCGCTGTTTGAGCTTTTGTTCTCGTTTACCGTACAGTTCTTCACCTACACACTGTTTCAGATACTCGCGGACGGCGCTCCAGAAAACGCCGAGCAGTTCTGGATACTCTTCTCCTCCTACTCGCTGATAATACCCGGATGTATACTCGGGTTCTTTGTGATGAGCGCGGTTTGCTTGCTTTTGTCGCTGCAAAAGCCGGAGAAGAAACTGTAATAAAAAGGACAACCCTCGCATATGATCGTACAGATCGATATGCGAGGTGATTTTTTTGTATAACGGATTAAAAAGCAGATGCGTTGTACTCGGCCAGTACATAGTCGAACACGACGCTACCGTCAGAGAGGCCGCCGCGGTCTACGGCGTATCGAAATCGACGGTACACAAAGACGTGAGAGAAAAACTGAGATACGAAAACCTCTCGCTCTGGCGGCAGGTCTGTCTCGTGCTTGAAAAGAACAAGGCCGAGCGGCATCTGCGCGGAGGCGAGGCGACGCGGCTCAAATATGAGCGCTGCCGCTCATCTGCCGGCGTCGACGAGTGACGCGAGCATCAGCGCCGCGGCTGAACGCGTAAGCGGTTCGTTCTCCGCTTTCCCGTCTTTTCTGATCTTCGCTCCGAGCGCTTCGACGATCGCCTCGGCTTCGCCGACCGTGACGGTCGACGTCGGGCGCAGAAGCTTTACGCCTTCGTACTCTTCGGCTTCGACAACGCCCGCCGACATCGCGGTGACGACGTAGCCCTTCTGCACCTGTGTGAGCTTGTCTTCGTCGTACAGTCCGGTATTCTGCGAGGCGAGCAGATTCGGAGAATAGCCGGCCGCCGTCATCGCCATAACGATGAAATCGGCGCGGCTGACCGTCTTATCCGGCTCGAACCGCATCGTGCCGGCGACGTTTTCGCCGGTCAGTATGCCTTTTTCGGACAGGAGCAGCGCCGCGTATTCGTATTCGGTGCCTACGGCGTCGGCGTAGACGGTATCGTTATATCTCTTCTCTACCTTGACCGAGACGGTTGCCGGTTCGCTCTCGGCGCCGTAGCGGTCGTACGCGGCGTAAGAAAAACTGTCTTTGCCCCTGAAACCGTCGTCGGGAACGTAGACGTACGACAGATCTGAATTGACGGTAAGTCTGCCGTGAGACGGCTGTTTGATCACGCGCACGCCGGGCGTGCCGCCGTCGGGATCGGACGCGTCAAGGACGCCGCAGGAGCACGTATCAGTTTTCGTATAAGTCTTTGAAGACGCCGCGGTCGGAGCGGCGTTTTCTTCTCTTAAAAGATAAATTTCGCACTCGACCCCGTCGCCGCCGTTGACAGAAAAGACGAATTTTGCGCCCTCTGATGAACCGCTCGATAAGAAACGGAGCTTGTCAGCCATCTGTGGCGGCAGTCTCTGCCCGGCGAATGCGTCGAGAGCGCCGGCTTTGAGCACGCCCGTCGAAACGTCCGGCACGCTTATAACGGTGAGCGTGCTGACGACGCCGTTTTCGGCGTATTGCTGAAAGTCAGAAAGGGAGAATTCCGCTTTGCCGGTCGAGGTGGTTTTTATGAGTTTTCTGTTGTGTCTGATGATGTCGATGCCGTATGATAAAGACGGCGTGCGTTTTATCGCCTCTTCCGCTTTATCTTCTTTCTGCGCCGTTTGAGTCTGCGCCGCCGGATAAACTATGCCGACCGACGCGTCGCCCGGCGCTCTGCCTGTCGGCACGTCGTCCGCGCTGACTGCCGTAACGCAGGATAACGTTAAAAAAACCGACAGAAATACCGTAAACGCTGTTTTTCTTCTGATTTGCATGATCACGCTTCCTTTCATTTGTTTGACGTGATTTTCGACGAAATTATATTAAAATAATCCGTTCGCATTGTTAATTTTCATTAAAACATTGACAATTCTCCGCTTACCCGTTATAATAGATATAACGATAAAAGAAAGGGATAATAATATGAGACCGGATGATCATATCAAAGAGAAAAACTGTTTCGTATTCAAAAACGTTTGCCTCGACGGGATACGCGGAGTAAAAGCGCGGTTCATGCACTCGCTCAACACCTCGAAGGGCGACGTATACGTCGACTCGCCCGAAAACGGACGTCATATCGGCGTGGTCATGTTCTCAAACGGCACGCCCGAAGACGAATGCCGTACCGAGATCGATGAAGTTTCAGGCGTTCACGACGTTTATATAAAGGTTTCCGGAACGGCTGTGATAACAGATCTGGAATTCACGGCGGATTCGCCGTTCGATACCGTTTCGTACGTACCCGTGCCGGAATCGAAGATCATAGACAACGGCCACGACACCTGGGAAGCGACCGACATGCTCGGCAGAAAAGTGCCGTCGGTCGAAGACGTCGGCGCGAAAAAGCCGGAACGCAAGGTCGGCATATTCTACTGGACGTGGAGAGAGCACGCCGTGGGTCTGTACCCGGTGAACGTGTCGAAGCTGCTCGACGAATTTCCCGCCGCCGAATATAACAGAAAGCATCCCGGCTGGACGGACAAGCCGATTCAGCCGCACTGGGGCGAACCGAGATTCGGTTTCTACCGCAATTCCGACCCGTACGTGATACGCCACCACGCGGCTATGCTGTCGGACGCGGGAGTCGATTTTCTGCTCTTCGACTGCACGAACGGCGCGCTTCTGTGGCGCGACGCGTACGAGCCGCTGCTTCAGGGCTTCAGGGCGGCGCGGGAGGACGGCATAGACGTGCCGAAGATCGCGTTCATGCTCAATTTCGGTCCGTGTGAAACGACCGAATTCATGCTACGCGCGCTTTATCAGGACGTTTACAAGCCCGGCAAATATTCGGATATGTGGTTCATGCTCGACGGAAAACCGATGGTAATGGCTTATAAAGAATCGCTCAACGTCACGCCTAAATCGGAATTCGAGGCAAAACAGCTTGAAGATATAAAGAATACGTTCGCTTTCCGCGCCGGTCAACCGCTTTACGGCAGAGAGCGCGGCGGTCCGCGCCGTCCCGATCACTGGGGCTGGCTCGAGATATTCCCTCAGAACAAATACGGCGTGCGTGAAGACGGATCGTGCGAGATGATGACCGTCGGCGTAGGGCAGAACGCGAACGATCAGATGATCTGCACGCATTTCAACAACCGCGCAACGTACGGCAGAAGCTATACGAAGAAATTCGGGCATAAGCTGCTCACGAAGGATTCGTATAAATACGGCTATAACGTTCAGGAGCAGTGGGAACGCGCGCTCGACGTAGGGCCCGACAACGTGTTCGTCACCGGCTGGAACGAATGGATGATGGGGCTTTTCAAAGAACCGTGGGTACAGGATCCCGATTCGACTCAGCTTGCGATGGTCGACCAGTACGACCGCGAGCACAGCCGCGATATAGAACCGGATAAAGACGGTTATCTCGATACGTATTATCTGCAGCTCGCCGCGAACATCCGCCGTTTCAAAGGCGCGAAGCAGAGGCAGAAGCCTTCCGAGCCGAAGACGGTCGGCTGTTTCGGCTGTTTTGATAACGTGTACCCGTATTACAGAGCCGACAAGGGCATGACGATACACCGCGACTGGCCCGGCTTCGGCGGCTGCTATTACAAAAACGACAGCGGCAGAAACGACATAGTAGGCGCGAAGGTGGCGCGTAACGACGAATTCGTTTGGTTTTACGCTGAATGTTCGTCCGACATAACGCCGCCGGCAGAACAAGGCTGGATGACGGTTTATATCGATACGGACAGAAGCAAAAAGACCGGATGGGAAGGCTACGATATCGCGATAAACCGCACGGCGCCCGTTGACGGAGTGACCGCGGTCGAAAGATACGCGCCCACCGCCGATCCCAAGTCTTTCACCTGGGAAAAGATCGGGCAAGCCGAGATTAAGGTCGAAGGCAATAAAATAATGTATAAAGTGCCGCGCAAGCTGATATCCGGAGGCAAGCTCAACTTCGAATTCAAATGCAGCGACAATATGGTAAACGCCGACGCGATGGACTTTTACGAAAACGGCAGTTCCGCGCCGCTCGGCAGATTCAACTATTTATTCAAGGAGTAAGACAATGAAAAGGATAATATCTTTATTTCTCATAATTTTGACGGCGGTATCTCTTCTCTCGTGCGGCGATACCGGCAAACCTGCGGATACGGCGGAACCGGTAAAGGCGCCCGAAACGCAGCAGACTTTCGACGTCACGACCAAAGAGAAGATCAATATACGCATTACTTTCGCCGACGGCAGGTTCATGGAAGCGGAGCTTTATCCGAATATAGCGCCGATCACGGTACAGAATTTCGTAGATCTCTGCACGTCGGGCTTCTACGACGGGCTGATCTTCCACCGCGTCATAGAGAACTTCATGATCCAGGGCGGCGACCCGAACGGCAACGGTACGGGCGGCTCGGGCAAGATGATAAAAGGCGAATTTTCGGCAAACGGCGTCAAAAACGATCTCAAGCACACTAAGGGCGTGCTCTCGATGGCGCGGCGCGGCAAAGATTCTTCGGGCAATATGAATTACGACAGCGCAACGTCGCAGTTCTTTATCGTTTCCGCTGAATCGTATCCGTCGCTCGACGGTCAGTACGCGGCTTTCGGCAAACTAACCTCTGGCTATAAGCTTTTGGCGGAGCTTTCCAAAGTCCCGACAGACGAAAACGATAAACCGCTTACCGATATAGTCATAAGCAGTATCAGAATTATTGAAGGAGAATGAAAATGGTAGTCATCGAAATGGAAAACGGCGGCGTGATGGAGCTTGAGCTTTACCCCGAAAAAGCGCCTCTGACGGTAAAGAATTTTGAAAAACTCGTATCGAGCGGATTTTACGACGGGCTCGGCTTTCACCGTATAATAAAAGGTTTTATGATACAGGGCGGCGACCCGAAGGGCAACGGTACGGGCGGTCCCGGCTGGACGATAAAGGGCGAATTCAAAGCGAACGGCGTAAATAACGATCTCAAACACACACGCGGCGTGATCTCTATGGCGAGATCCATGGCGCCCGATTCGGCAGGTTCGCAGTTCTTCATCATGCACGCGGACGCACCGCATCTTGACGGTCAGTACGCGGCTTTCGGCAAGCTCGTATCGGGCTACGACGTGCTCGACGAAATAGCGGACGTCAAAACCGGCTGGAGAGACGAACCGTACGAACCTCAGATAATGAAAAAAGTTTACATAAAATAAGGAGCGGTTATGAAATACGGAATTCAGCTTTACAGTATGAGAGATCTTGCCGAGCGCGATCTTGAAGCGGCAATAGCCGAAGCCTCTCACATCGGCTACAAAATGATAGAATTCGCCGGATTTTTCGGCAGAACGCCCGAGCAGATAACG
>JAEEGL010853115.1_pt1 | contig 56720 bp, 45 predicted proteins | sample 9134231 | NCBI WGS metagenome assembly JAEEGL01 (sample SAMN16246548, study PRJNA631951) | gut metagenome | biome: gut microbiome; feature: rumen; material: fiber-attached | host: Bos | place: Iran: Karaj | collected 2018-10
AGGCCCTTGCTAGGCCGGGCACCCACTAAGCTCAAACTTCGCAGCAGAACTATCCCCTGACTCGCTTTCGTTCCCTCCGGGAAGTTGCTGCGTCAGGGATATGCTGCTCGTTTTTGCTAAGTGTTGCCCTCAATCGCAGTGCCTGATATCTTTCTGCGTCTCTGTTCTATAAGGTATTGACGAGGAACGCCCCCGTGGCGTTTCGCGTTCCGTCCCCGCAACCAGCGGGACGGTTCTGTGGTTGGCCGCGGTTGACGGGTAGATAAACACTGCAAATGATCGATTCCGGTGCAGGACTGTGTGAGGCCGCCGGTGCTTAATGAGCAGAAGTCCAAGGGACGCGCTGCGAATTTAGCACCGCTGCGAGCCCGAACCCAAGCGGAAGCGGGTCCTGCACGGAACGATCTTTGCAGTGTTTATGGAAAGATAAAAGCCACGGGGCGTACCCGTGGCTCGTAGAACGATATTTGCAGTGTGTCAGGCGAGTTCGGCGATGACTTCGATCTCGCAGAGGACGTTCTTGGGAAGGGCTTTTACGGCCACGCAGCTGCGGGCGGGCTTGGAAGTGAAGTATTCGGCATAGACGCCGTTGAAGGCGGCGAAGTCGCCCATATCGGCGAGGAAGCAGGTGGTCTTGACTACGTTTTCGAAGCTTAGGCCGGCGGCTTCGAGGATGGCGCCGACGTTTTTGCAGGCCTGATGGGTCTGTTCTTCGATGGTGCCGGTGCAGAGTTCGCCGGTTTCGGGGATAATGGGTATCTGGCCTGATGCGTAGAGAAAGCCTCCTGCGATCTTAGCCTGAGAGTAAGGGCCTATGGCTCCGGGTGCCTTGTCTGTTGAGATGGTTTTCATTGTTTTCCTCCTTTTTCGTCGTCAAATATTACTGTTACGTAGAAACCACGCGGGGTTTCTTCTATCTTCTCCACAACGCCTTCTTTGACATACAGCCTTTCGGCAAGCTTGTAGTTGGCGCTCATGGCAAGTGACGGGTCAATGGTGTAATAATAACTGCTGGGCAGGATGCCTTCGGTCACACTGACCTTTTCTCCTTCCTTAAGCAGTCCCTGTCGTTCCATTTTGAAATCCATTTTTCTCATGTTGTTTTCCTTCTTAGTCTTAAGCAGCCTGTGAGCAGCAATGTAAGTGCATATACGATAAATGCAGTGATCATAGCAAGCGCAAAAGCTATAAGAGTGCCGACAAAAGCACTTCCGCCGATCCGTCCGTTAAGCAGTGCGTATACTCCTCTAGCAGCCAGTCCCATTAACAACGAACAAAAGAGGGGCTTTAAAAAAGAGTCCATCCATTTGAAGCTGTAATCGGAAAGCTTTACCAGACTTCTGCAGTTCATGAGGCTGACGCACAGAGGGAAGGTGACGTTACCGATCAGCAGCGCGGAAACTTCCATATCCGTAAAGAGCAGGAAGCCGGCGACTATCACTACATGTATCCCGAGGGATATAGCCGAGTGTATCACGGGGGTGCGCATGTGATCGCAGCCCTGCAGTATAGAAGTGGTCACTGTGGAAAGCGCGTAGAACACCACTGCGAAAGAGCCGTAAGTAAGCAGGTTCACAGCTGTATCATGAAGATCCCCGAGACCGGGAAAAAGCAGCCGCATGATAGGATCGGCAAGGGCTGTAAGGCCTATGGCGGAAGGAATGGCTATCAGCATATTTACCTTCAGTACCGTATCGGTCTTACGGCGTACTTTGTCTTTCTCGCCCTTGGTGTAGGAAACTACAATGCTCGGAAGGGTAGCGGCAGCCATGGCGGTAGCCACGGCCACAGGCAGATTTATCATCTGGTTATACTGGGTATTGAACACGCCCTGCAGAGCGGTGGTCAGTTTTTCGCTGAAGCCCTTTCGGATCATCAGGTTGCCGAAGATCAGGTCGTCTACGGTATAACCGAGCTGGTATATGGTCTGGCTTAAAATGACCGGCAGCATGGTAAGACGAATGGCTTTCATTACAGTCTTATGATCTTCATCGAGTACGTCTTCGCCCTGTCCCAGAGCAGTAAAAGCCTTACGGTCCCTGAAGAGCAGGATAAGGAAGAAAACAAAAGCGGAAGCGGCGCCGGCAAAGGTACCGAGGGTACCGCCCATTGCACCGTAGGAAGCGGCATCCGTTTCCGCGGCCATCTTTACAAAAGTTGAAGCGGCCACAACGCTGACGATGGCATTGATGATCTGCTCGATGATCTGGGAGATGGCGGTAGGCACCATATTCCTGTGGCCCTGATAATAGCCGCGGCAGGTGCCGAGCAGGGCAACAACAAATACCGTAGGTGCCAGTATGCGTAAGGGGCGCTCCAAGCCCTCCTTATGATAAATAGCGGCGAAGCCGGAGGCTCCCACATAAAGGATAAGGGCGGCCAGAAGACCACTTATAAGCGCAAAAAGAAACGCATCCGCAAAGAGGCGGCGTGCGTTTTTATACTGTTTCTTAGTCAGTCTGGCACTCAACAGTTTGGACACGGCTAAGGGCATGCTGTAAGAAGACAGGGTCAGGGCTATATTGTAGATGCCGAAGGATACGGAGTACAGACCGTTTCCGTTATTTCCCATGATGTTTGCCATGGGAATACGATAAAGAAAGCCGATCACCTTGGTGATCAGGCCGGCTCCTGCAAGTATGGAACCCTGCATTACTATGGATTTTTTTCTGTGATCAGCCAAGAGCCTTTCTCTTATACTCCGCGCATTCCTCGGGAGTTCCTATATCACGATAGGTCTGCAGCTCTCTTAAGAGAGCGACAAGATAATCGATGTCCTTCTGACGCATAACAGAGTTGGCACTCTGAACGGTGCCTTCATCGCTGATGGAAAGAGAGTCCATAAGGACCTGTAATTCATTGCCCGAATATTCGTTTGCCATACTGAACCTCCATGCAAATTACTTGGAAGAGATTATATCACATAGGAAAAATAATGACAATGGGGTGGCGGCGGCTCTTGTCACCCTGCTATCTTTATGTTATAGTATACTGATTATTTGTGTAAAACGGAGAAATCTTATGACCATCAGGGCAATGGAAGAAAAAGATTATGATAAGGTGAAGGCACTCTGGATGACCATCCACGGTTTTGCGATACGCAGCGTGGATGATTCGAGAGAGGGTGTTATCATGTTCCTTAAGCGTAATCCCGGCTGCAGCGTGGTGGCGGAAGAGGACGGAGAGATAATAGGAGCCATCTTATGCGGACATGACGGCAGACGCGGCTGTCTTTATCATGTCTGTGTCAGAGAGGACCATCGACGACGAGGTATCGGTAAAGCCATGGTGGTTCACTGCATGAATGCGCTCAAAGCGGAACACATCAACAAAGTATCTCTGATAGCTTTTACTAAAAATGATGTGGGAAATGCCTTCTGGAGATGCATAGGCTGGACTAAGAGGGAAGATCTGAACTACTACGACTTTACCCTTAACGAAGCGAATATAACTGCATTTAACGAGTAGGAGATAAACTATGAAAGAATATATAAAAGAGATCGAGGGAGGCATATGCGCCCCCAAAGCTTTTTATGCAGCAGCTGCTGCGGCAGGCATTAAGTATCAGGGACGTACGGATATGGCCCTTATTTACAGCGAAGAACCCTGTATCACCGCAGGAACCTTTACCTCCAATCTGGTAAAGGCAGCGCCGGTGAAATGGGACATGAGGATAGTTGAAAACGGAACAGCGGTAAAAGCTGTGGTCGTCAATTCCGGAATAGCCAATGCGGCTACAGGAGAAAAGGGCATGGAGATCTGCGATAAGACCGCAGAGAAAATGTCAGGCTTGTATAAGGGTGATAAGTACAGCGTGCTGGTGGCATCCACCGGCGTGATCGGAATGCAGATAGATCCGGATAAGATCTGCAGGGGCTGTGAGCTCTTGTTTGCTGCTAAGGCAGATACCAAAGAGGCGGCAAGCGACGCTGCAAAGGCCATAATGACTACCGATACCCATAAAAAAGAGATCGCCGTAAGCGTAAAGCTCACTGACGGCAGTGTTGTTCATATCGGTGCTATGACGAAGGGTTCGGGCATGATACATCCGAATATGTGCACGATGCTGGGCTTTGTCACTACGGATGCAGTGATAGAAAAGAAGCTCCTTCAGAAGATACTTAAGGAAGTCGTTGACGAGAGTTTTAACATGATCTCCGTTGACGGAGATACCTCCACCAATGATACCTATGTGGTGCTGGCTAACGGAGCGGCAGGGAATGCGAAGATAGACAGTGAAGGCGAAGATCTTGAACGTTTCAAAGAAGCGCTCATGTATGTCAGCATATATCTGGCAAAGCAGATGGCAGGCGACGGCGAGGGGGCTACGGCACTCTTCGAATGCCATGTTTACAATGCTTCCGACAGAGAAGCGGCTAAGAAACTGGCTAAGTCGGTCGTATGCTCAAGTCTCTGCAAAGCGGCGATATACGGTCATGATTCCAATTTCGGAAGGATTCTCTGCGCCCTTGGCTACGCAGGCACGGATTTTGATCCTGATAAGGTGGACCTGTATTATGAGAGCGCTGCCGGAAAGATGAAGATAGTGGAGAACGGCATGGGCACCGGTTATGATGAGGAAGAGGCTACGAAAGTACTCTCGGAAGAAGCCGTCACGGTACATGTGGATATGCATGCAGGCAATGCCGAGGCTACGGCCTGGGGCTGTGACTTAAGCTATGATTATGTCAAGATAAACGCTGATTACAGGAGTTAAGGAGAAAGCATATGTATACAAATAACATGGACGAGTTGCTGAAGAAGGCAGAAGTACTGATAGAAGCGCTGCCTTATATACAGAAGTTCAACCGCAAGGTGATAGTGGTCAAGTACGGCGGCAGCGCCATGACGGATCCGGAACTTCAGCGTAACGTGATAAAGGACGTAACACTGCTCAAGCTGGTAGGTTTTAAGCCTATCATCGTACACGGCGGCGGCAAGGAAATAAGCGCCTGGGTACAGAAGACAGGTAAGGAATCCCGCTTTGTCAACGGCCTCAGGGTTACGGATGCCGAGACCATGGAGATAGCCGAGATGGTGCTTTCCAAGGTGAACAAGCGCCTTGTGGCAATGGTAGAGGAACTCGGAGTAAGGGCCATAGGCATCTCCGGCAAGGACGGCGGGCTCTTAAAGGTTGAGAAGAAGTATTCCGACGGACAGGATATAGGCTATGTGGGCCAGATAACAGCCGTGGATCCGAAGATACTCTTTGATCTTATCGAAAGAGATTTTCTTCCCATAGTAGCGCCCATAGGAATGGATGAGAATTTTGAAAGCTATAATATCAATGCCGATGATGCGGCCTGCGCAGTGGCAAGGGCGGTAGGCGCCGAGAAGCTGGCATTCCTGACAGATATAGAGGGCATATACAGGGATATCGAGGATAAGTCAAGTTTCATCTCCAGGCTCACGGTTTCGGAAGGAAGGGAACTGATGGGAAGCGGCGTTATAGGCGGAGGCATGCTGCCCAAGCTTAACAACTGCATAGATGCCATTGAAAACGGCGTCGGCAGGGTGCATATACTGGACGGTCGTATTGCCCACTGTCTGCTGCTCGAGATCTTTACCAAGAAGGGCATAGGAACGGCCATAATCGGCAACGGGGATGACCCTGTGGAGTAAGGAGGATATATCATGGGAAAAATGTCTGAATATATAGAACAGGCGGAGAAGGATCTTTTCCATCTGTATAACCGTTATCAGATAGTGCTTGACCACGGCGAGGGGATGAGGCTCTTCGACATTGAAGGCAAGAGTTATCTGGATTTCATGTCGGGCATAGGAGTATTTGCCCTGGGTTACGGCGACAAAAAGTTTAATGATGCGCTTCATGCCCAGGTGGATAAGCTGCTCCATACTTCTAATTATTTTTATAACGAGCCTGCAATAGAGGCGGCTAAGGCAATAAAGAAAGCTTCGCGCATGGACAGGGTGTTCTTTACCAACAGCGGCGCGGAGGCTGTGGAGGGCGCTCTTAAGGCAGCAAGAAAGTATGCATATTTAAAAGACGGAAATACGGATCACGAGATAATAGCCATGGATCATTCTTTCCACGGACGTACTTTCGGCGCGCTTTCCGTTACCGGCAAGGAGGCTTACAGAAAGCCTTTTGAGCCGATGATAGGACATATAAAATTTGCAACATATAATGACTTAGACAGCGTGAAGGCTCTGGTAAATGACAAGACCTGCGCGGTCATAATGGAAACGCTGCAGGGCGAAGGCGGCATCTATCCTGCAAGTGAAGACTTCCTTAAGGGAGTGAGAAAGCTCTGTGACGATAACGATATGCTGCTGATCCTTGACGAGATACAGTGCGGAATGGGCAGGACAGGTGAGTACTACGCTTGGCAGAACTATGATGTTAAGCCGGATATACTGACTACAGCTAAGGCACTTGGCGGCGGCGTGCCGGTGGGAGCCTTCCTGGTGAACGGGAAAGTCGGAGAGCATTCGCTGGTTGCCGGAGACCACGGAACCACTTACGGCGGCAATCCTCTTGCGGGTGCAGCCATAAGCGCTACATTCAAACGCTATGAAGAACTGGATCTTCTTAACAATGTTAAAAAGACAGGCGCAATACTCTATGATGCGCTGGAAGAGATAAAGGCCGGCAATCCGCATATAAAGGATCACAGGGGCCTGGGTCTCATGCAGGGCCTTGAGTTTGACGGAGCTGTTGCGGATATCATCGCTAAGGCACTGGAAAAGGGACTGATACTGATAAATGCAGGCCCGAATATCATTCGTTTCCTGCCGCCCCTTATCTGCGGCGAAGCGGAAGTCAGGGAGATGGCTGATATCCTCAGGGAATGTTTGTAAATGAAACACAGACGTATCACGATACTGACAAGAGTAGTATTGTTCATTGCTGCCGTTATCTGCTGCGGCAGCTTTTTCCTGTATGAAAAAAAGCAAAAAGGACAGGAGGAAGTAAGTGCTTCTGCCAATATGACCGCACGCAGTAACAAAGATCTGATCCTCTGGTATACGGATGAGGGACTGACGGATTATATAAATGATACCTCCGGCAGACTCAGAGCGGAAAAGGGGATAAACGTTATTGCTTTTCACAAGAGCGGGCTTAATTATCTTGAAGAAGTGGAAGCTGCTTCGGTAAGCGGAGTTAATGCGCCGGATGTATACCTGATAGGGGCGGATCAGCTGGAGAAAGCGCTTCTTATGGGACTTGCGGAGACCATCAGGGATCCGGACGGTACCGTCGGTGTCTTCAATTTCCCGGAAAATGCACTTGATGCAGTCACGGTAAACGGAAGAAAGGTCGCTTATCCGTTTTATTATGAGACCTCTTTTCTTTTGTACAATTACACTTATCTGAGTGAGATCGCCGAAGAAGCTCTGAGGATGGATATGACCGGGGAAAACACCGAGGAAGAAGCTGTTGTGGTAGAAGGAATACCTGAGGGCTTTACCGAAGAAAGCTGGAAGGCGGCAGTCAGAAAAAAGGCCATGGAGATGATACCTTCGTCGGTTGCGGGGATCAAGGACACGGCTGCGCTGTACAGCGCTCCGGAAGGAATGGAAAACTTTTTTGTCTGGGATGTATCCGATATTTTCTACAATTACTTTTTCACCGGAGCCTATATGGATGTGGGCGGAGTATGCGGTGATGATGAAAACAGGATAGATATATGCAATGAAGAGACCATACACTGTATGGAAGTGTACGGCGGACTTCATCAGTTTTTCTCGATAGAACAGAAGGAAAGCAGTTACGAAAAAGTCATAACGGATTTTCTTGAGGGAAAGACGCTGTTTACGATAGCGACAACTGATGCATTGAAGCGGATCAAGGATAAGACGGAGGCCGGAGAGTTTCCCTATGTTTATGGTGTGGCTGCTCTTCCCGGAGCGGATGAGGAACATGAAGCAAGGGGGCTGGCAAATACAAGTGCCGCAGTCGTGAATCCTTACGGCAGGGATACCGGGGCGGCGGACGAACTGGCGGAATATCTTGTATATAACAACGCATCCTCGCTTTATGACTTAAGCGGAAAGCTGCCCTGCGTGAACGGAAGCTGGGAAAAGGAATACAGGGATGCAAGGACACAGGTGAGAGCGCTTTATACGGAGAGCGCTTCACTGCCTAAGCTGATGAAGCTGGAAGATTTCTGGATGCAGCTGGAGACCGTATATAACAGGGTATGGGACGGCGCGGATCCCGAGAGCGCTCTTTCGGAGCTTGAAGAAAAGATGAAAGCGCGTTACGGTCCGGAATAAAAATTTTTGGAGAAAACCTCTTGAAACTGTAAGTTCTTTAGCTTACAATGATTTTGCGATGTCTGAGAAGGCCTTTACGCTTAACGGCGGAGGTGACAACGCATGAAATACGGATCAATCAGGATAGGGCTTATTGCAGCAACTCTCGTTCTGTCGTGCAGCCTGGCTTCCTGCGGACTCGAAGAGATAAACGCAGGCGGCGGATCAACTTTTCAGGAAGAAAACACAGAAGATTCCGGCTTTGATGACATGTCCGGGATTGAAGATGAGACTGCGGGCAGCAGGGTCACGGTACATATCGCGGGAGCGGTAGTGCATCCGGGCGTGTATGAACTTGAGGCGGGAAGCAGACTTACGGATGCTGTAAAAGAAGCCGGCGGCTTTTGTGAAGATGCTGCGGAGGGCTACTGTAATCTGGCTGCGGAATTGGAAGACGGAAGGCAGTATACGATCCCGACAGAGAGTGAGCTTAAAGAAGGCGGGAACGGTGAAGGACCGGAGCCTTATGCCGCGGACGGAAAGCTCGATATCAACAGGGCCGGAGTAAGCGAACTGATGACGCTTGCAGGCATAGGGGAGAGCAGGGCCAAAGCGATAATCGCATACCGTGAGGAACACGGGAGTTTCGCTAAGATCGAGGATATCATGAAGGTTTCGGGTATCGGAGAAGGGCTCTACGGAAATATAAAAGACGAGATAATGATAAGATAAGGACATAAAAATGGCGGATAAGATACTGATCGTTGATGATGAGAAGCTGATAGTCAAAGGACTTAAATTCAGTATAGAAGCTGACGGTTACGAGACCGATGTGGCATATGACGGTGAGGAGGCGCTTGAAAAAGCAAAGAACAATAAGTATTCGCTCATACTTCTGGATCTGATGCTGCCGAAGATGGACGGCATGGAAGTATGCAGACAGATACGGACTTTCTCCGATGTGCCGGTGATCTTCCTTACGGCTAAGGGTGATGATATGGACAAGATCCTCGGTTTTGAATCCGGTGCGGATGATTATATAGTTAAACCGTTCAATGTGCTGGAAGTTAAGGCAAGGATAAAGGTCATAATGAAAAGGACATCCCGTACCAAAGCGGAAAGCAGCAAGACAGGTGCAATGGTAGAGGACGGGGAGTTCAGATTCGATATCGAAAACAGGAGTCTTTTCATTAAAGGACGCGAGATAAATCTGACCGCCAAGGAATTTGACATATTGGAGATACTGGTGAAAAATCCGGGAAAAGTTTATTCCAGGGATAAACTGCTGACTCTCGTATGGGGTGAGGACTATCCGGGAGATGCCAGGACCGTGGATGTTCATGTCAGGAGACTCAGGGAAAAGATAGAAGACACGCCGGGTTCACCCAAGTATGTACAGACAAAATGGGGTGTCGGATATTTTTATAAAGGCTGATGAGTATATTTAGATCAAACGGGATCCTTAAGAGTTTCAGGCTCAGGATCTTTCTGATAATCTTTATCACCGGACTTTTAAGTGCAGAGATAGTAAGGCTGTGCATAGTCCACAGCTATACCGACAGAGCGCTGAAAGAAAAGGCTATGGAGGTCACGGAACACATGACCGTCATGGCTAACAGGCTGATAAGCTATCATTATCTTGAGGATGGCGATTCCGACATCATAAGTGCCCAGCTTTCAATCTATTCCACACTTTTCGACGGACGCGTCATCGTGATCGATGACAATTTCCGCGTTATAGAGGATACTTATGCGCTCAGTGTGGGCAAAACCATGATAGGCGAAGAGGTGATCCGCTGTTTTCTCGGAGAGACCATAAGTAATATAAATGCAGGTTTAGACCATGTGGAAGTGGCTGTGCCGGTGACAAAGACAGATGCCGAGACCGGTGAGGTCACGGTTGACGGAGTGCTGCTTGCCGGTGCTTCCACTTCATCCATAGAACGCAGCCGTGAGGAACTCTCAAGGCGCGCAGGCATAATAGAAATAGTTTATCTGATACTGCTGCTCGGCTCCGGGGCTTTGTTGTCGGGAGTATTGGTAAAGCCCTTCAACCGCATTTCAAAAGCTATAGGCAGCATGGTATCCTTTGAAGATGAAACACCGGTGGTCTCCGACTATAAGGAAACGGAGGAGATAGCCGAGGCGTTCCGCAAGCTCTGGCAGCGCATGAAAGTCCTTGACGATTCCAGAAAGGAATTCGTGAGCAATGTCTCTCACGAACTCAAGACCCCCATCACTTCGGTAAAAGTCCTGGCAGATTCCCTGAATATGCAGGAGGATGTGCCTGTAGAGGTATACCGTGAGTTCATGCAGGATATAACTACTGAGATAGACAGGGAAAGTAAGATCATAGAGGATCTGCTGGAGCTGGTAAGGATGGAGCGCGGAGCTTCGGGCATGCATGTCGAAAACAGGGAGATCAACCCACTGTTGGAACAGATAGTAAAGCGTCTTGCTCCTTTGGCCAGAAGTGAGGAAGTGGATCTGATACTGGAGAGTAAGAGAAGTGTCAGCGCCGATATAGATGAGGTGAAATTCACCCAGGCGATCACCAACATCATCGAAAACGGTATTAAGTACAATAAGCATCCGGGCTGGGTGAAGGTGGTGCTTGATGCAGATCATAAGCAGATGGAGATAGTCATCAGCGATTCGGGAATGGGCATACCTGAAGGTGAGCTGGATCATATTTTTGAACGTTTTTACAGAGTGGACAAGTCACATTCGAGAGAGATAAACGGAACAGGATTGGGTCTGGCCATTACCAAGAAGACGGTACTTTTACATAAGGGATCCATAGAAGCTAAAAGTACTTTAGGTGAGGGAACGGAGTTCAGGGTAACGATGCCTTTAAGTTATATAAGGGAGAATGCCGGTGAGACGCTTTAATAAAAAATCTATATTGTTCCTTGCGCTGCTTACGGCTCTTATATCCCTTCTGTGTTCCTGCGGAAAAGAAGTCAGGAAGGAAGAGAGCGGCTACAGGGTTTATTATCTGAATAAAGACGCTACGGGACTCGTATACGATAATTATGAGCTGAAAAGCGAAAAGACCACGGAGATGCTGACGGAGCTCCTGGCATATCTTGCTGATCCGGGAGACTGGGACAGACGGGCGCCCTTAAGCTACGGTTTTGCGGTAACGGACTGTGTGCTGGACAATAATCAGATCAAGCTGACCGTGGATGAGCATTATACGGAGCTGCCGCCGACGACGGAAATACTTGTAAGAGCTGCGCTGGTACGTACGCTGCTGCAGCCTGAAGAGGCCGTGGGACTAACCATGTTCATAGGAGAGGAAGAGCTTAAGGACAGGAAGGGAAATCCCATAGGCATTATGACGGCAGACACATTTATCGACAATGAAGGCGTGGAGATCAATTCCTATCAGGAAGTGAATCTGACCTTATATTTTGCGACCGAAAGCGGTACTGCCTTGAGACCTGTGCAAAGTTCGGTGGTCTATAATACCAATGTTTCCATGGAAAGACTGGTGGTGGAACAGATAATAAACGGGCCGGAAGACAGAAACTCTTATGCCACAGTGGATCCGTCCACAAAGGTGATCTCAGTGACTGTTACGGAAGGCGTGTGCTTTGTTAATCTTTCTTCCGATTTCCTTAATCCGGTAGGCTTTGTAACACCGGAAGTAACCATATATTCAATAGTCAATTCCCTTGCGGAGCTTTCCAGCATCCGTAAGGTTCAGTTCCATATCAACGGCGAATCTAAGATAGTATATCGCGAGATCGTCGATCTGGAAAATCCCTTAGCCAGAAATCTGGACATAGTAGAAAAGTAAACAGAAAAAAGGAGAGAAGCATTGAGAAGACCATTATGTATGGCCTGTCTTTTGTTTTTGCTGCTGGTAAGGATAATCCTTGCCTTCTTCGGCGTGCCGGAGAATGAATATATATCCATGGAAGGAGAGCGGATGCTCCTGTACGGAAAAGTGGCAGAGAAAGAACAGAAGACGGGCAGGACGGTTTTTCGTTTATCCGAAGTGTCTGAGACTGCAGGCGGCAGTCCTTTTACCGATCTGGAGCTTATATGTTATCCGGGGGAGGATATGACGCTTCCACGCATAGGCAGCAGGATAAAGATTTCCGGCCGTCTCTGGCTGTATAAAAAGGCCACAAATCCGGGGCAGTTTGATACTTACTCCTATTACCTGTATAAGAACGCAGGCGCCGGATTCTCGGCGGAAGACTGGGAATATACGGACAAAAGATACAGCGTGTACAGGGAGAGTATCTGGAATATCAGGCTGATATTCGGAAGCATATATGACCATATCCTAACTGCCGCTGATGCTGCGGTGATGAAGGCTGTGATCCTTGGTAATAAGAGCGAACTGGACAGTGAGCTGAAAGAACTCTACAGGGTAAACGGTATAGCGCATATACTGGCCATAAGCGGCTTACACATCTCTGTTATCGGTATGGGATTATACAGGGGATTAAGAAAACTTACGATGCCTATAACTCCGGCTGCCATGGCCGCTGTTATTGTTATGGTGAATTATGCGCTGCTGGTTGGAGCGGGGACTTCCACATTGAGGGCAGTGACCATGTTCATCATAATGTGTGCGGCGGATTCCATGCGGCGCAGTTACGATCTGCCGACAGCCCTTTCGGCTTCTGCAGCCAGTACGGTTTTTTTCAGTCCTTATGAACTTATGCAGTCGGGCTTCTGGCTGTCTTATCTTGCGGTGGCAGGCATAGCCATATTTTTTCCTGCGCTGATCAGGGGCATGGGAAAACTCAGCGGAGTACGGAATAAGCTCTTTCAGAGTGTGGCAGGCTGCGCGGCAGTCAGCTGCTTTACGCTGCCGCTTATCGTACACAACTATTACGAAGTGCCGCTTTATTCGGTTCTGTTAAATCTTCTGGTGATCCCTCTGATGAGTGTGCTGATGGTGAGCGGGATACTCTCGCTTATGATCGGGATGATATCTCTGAAGGCGGGCATGCTGTGCGCTGTTCCGGCGCAGCTTGTGCTGAATATCTATGACAGTCTGTGCAGGGAAATCGCGAAGCTGCCGTATCACAGCATCATTACCGGCGGGCAGGGAAGTATAAGACTGCTTTTTTCTTATGTACTGCTGAGTCTTCCGATCGTGATGAACCGGCGTTTCATTAACAGATATCTGAGGGGAACGTTGATAGAAAAGAAAACGGCAATGCTCAGCGACGCGGAGCTGATACCTGTAAGGATAACGGTCAGTGTTTTTGCTGTGGCGCTGAGTGTCATCTGTCTTAAGCCGGCTTTCAGACTTACTTTCATTGATGTGGGACAGGGAGACGGTATCTGTGTGGACACAGAGCAGGGAACAGTGATGATAGACGGTGGTTCTTCTTCGGAGGATGAACTGTACAAATATACACTTTCACCTTTCCTTAAACACCAGGGTATAAGCGTGATAGACAGCTGGTATCTGTCGCATCCCGATGCGGATCATATATCGGGATTAAAGGATATGCTTGCGGATGACGGGTGCAATATCAGGATAAAGCGGGTAATACTTCCGGATGCAGAGGGAGCAGCTGAAGATTTTAAGGAACTTATCACGCTGGCAAAACGCAGGGGCTGTGAGATAAGCTATGCGCATACGGGTTCGGAACTTAAGCTCGGAGAGCTGAAGATAGTAAATCTTCATCCCTCAAAGGGCTATTCCTGTGAGGACGTGAATGAGTATTCCCAGATACAGATGCTGGAATACGGAAGCTTAAGTGTGATGCTGACCGGAGATGCAACGATGGAAAGCGAAGCGGCGGTGCTTAAGGAGCTGAAGAACGGAGGAAATGCTGGGCTTTTGAAGGGGCTGAAGCAGATATATGCGGCAACGGCTAAGACGACGGACCCCGGCGGCACAGGTGTTTCAAAGGCGCTAAAGAGTGGCACTGCTTCAAAGACGTTGCAGAGCGGCGCTGCTTCCGGGGAGTTGTTACTCGGACAGGTGGATATATTGAAAGCAGGACACCACGGCTCGCATACTTCGAGCTCAGAAGAATGGCTAAACCTGCTTAAGCCTGAAGTGACTGTTATCTCCTGCGGCCGCAACAACCACTACGGCCATCCTCATGCGGACGTGCTTGAAAGGCTTGAAAGTATCGGAAGCAGCATATACCGTACGGACCAAAGCGGAGCCGTGATCGTGACTGCGGACAGCGACAGATGGAAAATGCGAACATTTCTGCATTATTAGCCTGAGTCTGAGCATTAAGCGGCTCGTGGCGGTATTTTTTTACTGGCGGACTCAATGCATGTCGCAGTGCCAGCTGTAATTCGGGGTGTTAAGCGGAAAATTACAGCCGGAAAGTCGGAAAAACAATGATTTGAAAGGAGTGTTGGCTGTAATTTGGGGTGTTAGGTGGAAAATTACAGCCGGAAAGTCGGAAAAACAACGATTTGAGAGAAGTGTTGGCTGTAATTCGAGGAATAAAATGGAGAATTACAGCCAGATCGGATTATATATGGATGAGGAGAGGAAAAAGATGATATATATTAAGGACTTGGAAAAAACTTTAGGATTATATAAAAAGCATTTGGAAAGAGCCGGGAAAGAAGCGGATAAACTTAAAAAGAAGGTTCAACCGGGTATCAGACTATATTCGATGAAACACGGAAAAACATTTCAGTATTTCATTAGAACTAAAAGCATGGAAACTCATGGAAAATATATAAAAAAAGATGATATAAAAACCGCGGAAATGCTGGCTCAGATTGAGTATGATGAGTATTTATCGGAAGCATTACAAAAGTCTGTAAAGGATATAGAGCAATTAAAACGGAAACTGGAGAAAGATCCTTTTAGATCAGCAGAGCAAAAGCTTAGTGCCGGTAAAAGAGCGTTGATCAACAGGCTGTATGTCTCAGACGAAGATTATATAAAAGAGTGGCTTGATGAAAACTATGATATGATGGGATTCAGGGAAACGGAGAAGGAGTTTTATACCAGAGCAGGCTTAAGAGTCCGTTCCAAGTCGGAGCTTATCATTGCGGAAAGTCTTGATGAGGAGAAGATACCCTTTCGTTATGAGAAACCTCTGAAACTCAGATCGGAAACGGTTCATCCGGATTTTACACTGTTGAATATCAAAGAAAGAAAAGAAGTATACTGGGAACATTTCGGGATGATGGATGATATAGAATACAGAAACAATGCATTTATAAAGATAAGGGAATATGAAGACTGCGGGCTGTATCAATATGATTCAATGATATGGACTTTTGAGACTTCAAGGTATCCGCTTAATACAAAGAATCTTCGCGGGATGATAAAAAAACTTAAACAAGTATTTGGATATTGAGAAAAGGTTTTACTGTGAGAGACTAAAGAGGGGAGCGTTATGGATTTCTCTATTAAGTGTTACATATTCCATAGCGCGTCCCTCCTTGATCTATTGTAAATGTCATCCGCTACCTCACGTGATCACCGCATCGCCTACGCGTAAGAAAAAAGTGCCGTGGGTAATACCTGCATAAAGCAGGCACTCTCATCGAACGGATGACAAGCATATTATAGCAGATATAAGAATCTTGCGCAAAAGAAACAGGGAGTAAAAAAGGTCGGGAAGGAGGATGGAAAACACAGGGCTTGAAAAACGGGTTTTTTGCGATATAATGCATCGGGGAAATAAATACGGAGGGGTTGCTTCACTTTTGCTACGCCTTAGGGCGTAGAATCCGGACTCATAACAAAGACATAAAAAACGGAGGAAAGAAAAAATGAAAAAGAGAGTATTGACGGTATTGATATCAGGAGCTCTGGCAGTCGCCTCATTCAGCGCATGCAGCGCAGACAGTGTAAACACCGGAGAGGTGGCGGAGACTGTTAAGGATGCAGTGGAAGAAGCAGCGGAGAATGTTACAGAGCAGGATGTTGAAGAAGTAAAGGAAGCTGTTCAGGAAATAGCGGAGAAAGCGGAAGATATAAAAGCAGAGCTTCCTGAATATGTGTATCCGGGACCTGAAGCATTCTATAGCGTGCTGTATGATTATGTTATCAGAGAGATGGGAAAGAATTCCGAGGGCGGAGTTGCTATTCCGGACATAATGGTCACCGGCATCGATGAGAGCGACAAGGATGATATCAAAGTATACGGAGATTTCGCCTGCTACAGATATACCTTAGACGGAGACACACTGGAGCGTACTTCAGGCGGATCTTATCCGGGCTGCATCCATATTAAGCAAAGTGCTGACGGATATACAGTGACCGGCATGGATATGGTGGAAGACGGAAGCGGTTTTGATGAGAGCGTAGACAGGATATTCGGAGACTACGCCGCTGATTTCAGAAAAGCATACTCGGATGATGCAAAGAAGGAAGAAGTATGGACACAGACTCTGGCCAATTATGTGGCAGCAAACGGACTGGATATTGCATACGTGAAGGATTACGGCTGGGATCCGGTAAAACTTCCTGCTGAGAATATTGACAGCTTTTACAGCATACTTGACGGAGTGGACGAGGGCGGCACGGATATACAGGCAGTGCTCGGTTCAGTCACATATATGGGCGGCCTCTATATCTCTGATCCGGAAAATGACCTGATGTTCTCCCTGTTCAGAAATGATGACGGAAGCATCGTGGCTATAGTTACCAAGCTCGGAAAGCTGTATTACGGCATTGTCGGGGACACGCCTTCCGCCACACTTGATGACGGGCGTGAGTATACACAGTTTGCTGTCGAGGATCATACTTTCGGATATAATTTCGGTGATGATGCAAATGATCCCTTTGTGGTAGACGAGGACGGAAAAGTATACACAGCTAAGAATCTGGACGAGAGCGTAGCAAGAGACATGGTGGTACAGTCGCTTACAGGCAGATAAGCTTTATTCGGAAAAGTCTCTTTTGCGGATCTCATCGGCCCGGGCAATGATCTTCTCTTTCCAGTCATCGTCCTGGGCGTTAAGCTGATAGACATTATAACCATACTGGCGGCCGAGATTGCAGACTATGGTCTCATCGTCGATATGAAGAGAAATACGGTAATGATTAGGGAGCTTCTGGGGCAGGAGCTCCTTTTTATCGCGCTGCACTTCTTTCATATGGCGGGTGCCGTTTACTATGCCGTCGAAACGCACTCCGTAGTATTTGAAAAGCTTTTTTATATATTTCTCCGAGCGGAAGGATGAGGTGTAGACCCAGACCTCATATCCCTGCTTCTGAAGCGTTGAAATAAGCTCGGGTGTACCGAGGCGCAGCCGCTCCTTATATATAAGACTGAGAGGCCAGGGCAGGGGCGGTTCGGTTTTATGGGTACCCGGAAGGACAAAGAGAACTTCATCCAGATCGAAGGATACCCTCATTTTCCTTTCGCTCATTTTTCCTTATCCTTTAATATGCGTTCAAGAACAGTCATTACCTCATGAGGCCAGTCCGAAGGCTCGCAGTTGAGATCAAACTGCTCGCAGCCCTTTTGACCTCTGATGGTGTGCACGATCCCGAGACTGTCTATAGTCAGGGTTTCCATGTAATTCGCATTGAACAGCTCCTTTATCCTGCTGATCTTTGCGGTGTTTTCTTCGTTCTTCTCAAGCTTTCGCTTCGTTCCCGTAATGACTCCGTCGACGTGGGCATTATAGAGCCGTAACAGATGCTTTATATAGTCATAGGAGTAGTAGGATGAAGTATACAGCCATATGTCATATCCCTGCTTTGCAAGAAAATGAAAGATCGCCGGTATGCCGATTCGTATGCGTTCTTTGTAGGTCAGTCCACGAGGGAAGGCAAGAGGCTTCATCAAAAGTTCTGTATTGCCGGAAGCAAATACCAGCTCATCCAGATCGAGACTGACACGTTTATCGTGTTTGGAATTCTCAATGATCTTTTCAATATCGGTCTCCTGGGTCAGATTCACGATCTTAACAGGAATCTGCTTAACACCGCAGCGCATCGCGGCAGCCCAGCGGTGATGGCCGTTTAAGATAAGATAACCGTCGGGGGACATCTTCTCAACCAGTACCGGTTCGTCAAAAACATCCAGCTCATATTGCTGGGCTTTTCTGATCTTTTCCTCATATTCGCCGATTATTCGATAGCTGGGGCCTATTTCCGGAAAGCAGAATTCATCAGCCGGATTAGGGTGCAATCTGTCGCAGGGAAGCTTTTTAAAGAACATTCTTTCAAACATGCCGGCTTTCCGGGGCATGCCTATGCCTTTATATTTCCTGACCTGTGAAGCAATATAATCATCGAATTCGGTATGAGAAGCGGCCATAAGATTTTCCTCCGTATGTATCTGATATTATACATTATTTGCTACACTTTTGCTACGCTCTTTGTTGTAGAATGTGTAACTGTAAAGAAAAACAAAAAACTTGACAAGCCCCAAATAAATGATAAGCTAATGGGCGCTGACATGAAGAAAGGACTTTAAGGAGGAAAAAAGTTATGAAAAAGAGATTGGCAGTATTAATGATGGCAGGTGTTATGGCTTTCGCCGCACTTACAGGATGCGGAAGTGAGAAGGCAAGCGAGACAGCAGCTGCAACAGAAACAGCAGAGACCGAAGCTCCGGCAGCTGACAGCAGTGCTCCCGCAGCTGACAGCGCAGACGATGAGGACAATGTTGATAATGAGATCGAGCTGGTACAGGCTTCACTTACTTACATGGGCGGCCTTTATATCTCGGATCCCGAGAACGATCTGATGTTCTCTATCTTCAAGAATGAGCAGGGTGATCTGGTATCTGTTGTTACCAAGCTTGACAAGTTATATTACGGTATCCTTGGTGACACACCTTCCGCTACGCTTGATGACGGACGTGAGTACACACAGTTTACCGTAGAGGATCACACTTTCGGTTACTATTTCGGAGATGAGACCACTGATTCTTTCGTAGTAGATGAAGACGGAACGGTTTATTTCGGAAAAGATCTTGATGAGAGCGTTGCCAGGGATATGGTGACCAGGACACTCAGCGGAAATTGAGAAGAACAGCTCATCAGTCACCTTCGGGTACAGCTTCCCTCTTTAGAGGGGAGCTTTTTACTTTTCCGGTAAGTATGGGGAAGAAGCGGTTGATGATCAGGATCAGAGGGATCTCTTCCAGCAGAGTCAGCAGCAGAGTGAGTATAAAGAAGCACGGTCCGGCCTGATCGCCGCAGATTTTTACGGCCAGCAGCTTAGCGGGACTTAAGAGGTAAAGATCCATATGCGTGAGCAGTATTATAAGGGAGTTAGCCCCGAGAAAAGCAAAGGGACGGCTGAGCTTCAGCAGGGAAAGGCATCTGGCGAGCAGTATGATCCCGGTGCAGCCGAAAAAGATCGATAAAAGATAAAGTATGGGGAAGAAACCGTAATATACCATTCCCATGCTGCCGCCTCCGTTGGTGATGGAGATAAGATAGCAGAAACCCAATAAGAGAAGCGTAAGGGGAAAAGTTATAAAGGCATTAAGTTTCAGCTTCCTGAGTTTGGGAGCGAGATAATAGGCCACTCCGTAAACGATAAGGCAGAGAGGCAGTCTTGCCACTGCAGATACCAGGCAGCAGAGGAAGAAGGAAGGAATATCATTCTCCGAAGCGGTGGTGGCATACCAGACTATAAGTAAGCTGCCGAAGCTGTTGATGATAAAGAAAGCTGCGAACACAGCTATTGCAACAAAGAGCTTGAGCAGGCGTTTCAGTTTAAGCCAAAGTGAAAAGAGCAGCTCCGTTACGATAAGCGCCGATAAGAACCAGGTCACCGATATGCCGAAGCCGGAAAAGAACAGCGCGAGGCAGCGCAGCAGCTCACCGGTGTCAAAGCCTCCGGTCTTGGCATAGGCAACGAAGAGACTCATCAGAGTATCTATAAATGAAAAGCAGAGGTAGGGGATAAAGAGTCTCTTTAAGCGGGACTTAAGCGTTTCAGCTGTCTTGAGTTTATCCCCGGCAAAAGCTGCAGAGAGCACAAAGAAAAGCGGCACCTGAAAAGAGGACATAAAGAAAAAAGCATTGCCTTCATCGATGCCGGCATGCTGAAGTATTACCGCAAATATGGCAAAGGCTTTTGCCGTATCCGGTTCCGGAAATCTTTTTTTGATATTTTCACCCATGCAAACAATTATAATCGTTTTCCGATCAATGTCTACTTATTGATAAATTTAGCAACAAATGATATAATGTTAGCTCAGATTGATAATCGATCGGTAAGGGGAATTATGAAAACATCAAAGATAATAAGCGTGACTATACTAAGTCTTATAATAAATCTCGCAGGTAAGGCTGTTGCCAGCAGTTTTAACCTGCCGTTCTGGCTTGATTCTTTCGGGACCGTTTTTACTGCATATCTGCTGGGACCTGTACCGGGAGCAGCCGTGGGGCTCACCACCAATCTTATATACGGGGTGATCGCTTCTACTTCGACGGAGATGATCTATTGCATCATAAATATGAGCATAGGTATTGCGGTAGGTATCTGTGCCCGTAAGAAAATGATGGAGACCATCTTCGGAGCTATGTGTGTTTCGGTCATAGTGACACTTGTCTCGGTAATACTTTCTTTCCCGCTTAACATGATCTTTGCGGGGGGCAGAACCGGTAATTATTTCGGAGACGGCGTGACGGATTTCCTGATAAGTAATCATATTCCGCCGGTAATAAGCTGTATTGTCGGCGAGTTTTATATCGATTTTGTTGACAAACTGCTGACCATGGCGGTTCTTTTTGCTGTTATCAGATTGAGCAGGACCATCAGAAACAAAAGGGCTGCTGCGGCTCTGTTACTTCCTTTTGTATTGATCTATGCCTTCGCATCCCTGCCTTTGTCGGTAAAGGCAGAAGAAGATGAGGATGAAGACTTCAATTTCTATTCTTATACCCAGACCGTGTATTCCAGTGATAACGGCCTTCCCTGCGGGGAAGCGAATGACGTGGTCCAGACCAATGACGGTATATTGTGGATAGGCACCTATGCAGGTCTGTACAGGTATAACGGCAGTGATTTTAAATGGATGAGCGAGTTTGACTCCGTTAAGAATGTCAACTGTCTGTATGTGGATATTGAAGGCAGGCTGTGGATCGGAACCAATGATAACGGCCTGACCATCAGCATAGGTGAAAACGTATCCAACGTGGTGGATATGACAGCGGGACTTCCGTCTAATTCCGTGCGCAGCATTACAAGCGGAACCGACGGCCTGTATTATGTGGGTACTTCGGATGCGCTGCAGATAATACGTTTAAGCGGCGGACTGACCCTTTTGGACCCTATCCCCGAGATACTTTATGCTCACAGCATCGCTGCGGATGAATCGGGCTATGTGGCGGCGGTAACGGCTAAAGGAGAACTCTTTGTTCTGAAAAACGGAAAGATAGTCTCCGGACCGTATATGAACAGCGGCGAGGAGATATATACCTGCTGTACTTTCGGAAGTAACGGCTTGCTCTATGTAGGCACTTCGGGCATGGATATATATTCTTTTATCATATTTGAGGGTGAGCTCAGCAAGAAGGAAGTTCATCATTGTCCGGGTCTGAGACAGATAAACAGCGTCAGCTTTGATAACAATAATAGTCTTTTTGCATGTTCGGACAGCGGTGTCGGATTCTTTGACGGAAAGGGGCATTTCAAAAGGGTAAATACACCGACGTTCAGCAACTCTATTGATAACATGACCGTTGATTACCAGGGCAATTACTGGTTTACTTCATCGAGACTGGGACTTTTACGCGTATCCAAGGCGGCATTTACCGATATATACGGGCTTGCCGGGACAGAGCGTAAGGTTGCCAATACAGTTACCAGATGGAATGATCTTCTTTATATCGGGACTGATACGGGACTTGATGTATTATCGGCGGACAATTATAACCGTGTTTCGAATCGCTTTGCCCAGTCACTGGGAGAAGTTAGGGTGCGCTGCGCTTATGTTGATTCAAAAAACAAACTTTGGCTCTGTACCTACGGTAAGGGACTTGTCTGTGTAGAGGACAGCGGAAAAGAGGAGTATTTCAGTCAGACAGCCGGTTTTACCGACAGGGTCAGGGCGATAGCCGAGAATGTCGACGGCTCTCTCATAGCTTCGGGTGATAACGGCGTGGCACTGATCAAAAACGGACGCATTGAAAAGGTGCTTGAGTATGGCAGTGATTTCTCCTCTGCCATGATACTGTCAATACTCTGTGAAGAGGACGGTACCGTGCTGCTTGGAAGTGACGGTGACGGCATAGTGGTGCTTAAAGACGGTAAAGTCACAAAGAAGATCGGCATGGCAGACGGCTTAAGTTCAGAGGTGATCCTGCGCATAACAGCGGCTACGGACGGCTCGGGCCGGTTTATCGTGACCAGCAACGGTCTGTGTTTTATGGATAAGGAGGGGAACATCCGCATATTTAAAAACTTCCCCTATTATAATAATTATGACATGGTGGTCAATAAAGACGGCAAGGCTTTTGTACTTGGCAGCGCAGGCATTTATATCGCGAATGAAGCAGAGATGATAGAAGATGAATACAACTATCCCAGCGAGCTTCTGGATTCCAGAAGAGGACTCAATACTGCACTCACGGCGAATTCCTGGAATTATGTGAGTGCAGAGGGCGAACTCTTCCTTTCCTGCGACAAGGGCATCTATCTTCTGGATATGGATGATTACGGATCGGAACAGAGATCATACAGAATGAAGCTTTCTTCCGCAGTGATCGACGGCGTAAATCATCAGGTAGAGAGAGGTATGGAATTTAAGGTAGAGAGTGATGCATCGAGGATAGAACTGTATCCGGAGATACTGAATTATACGGTTGAGGATCCGAGCGTGATCTATATGCTGGAGGGCTTTGATACAGAGCCGAAGATAGTGAAAGCCAGCGAGATATCAAATGTTGTCTATACCAATCTGCCTTCCGGCAGCTATGTTTTCCATATGGCGATACTGGACAATGACAAGAACGTGATAGAGGAGAGCAAGTATCCCATTGTCAAGATGATGAAGGTTTATGACAAGCCCTGGTTCAAGATATATATGCTGACTGTGGCAGCCATAGCTATTGCCTGGTTTACCTGGTTCATAGCAAGGACACAGATACAGAGGACGCTGAACTTCCAGAAAAAGGAACTGGAATTTGCGAGAAAACAGCTGGAGATGGGTAATGAGACCATTCTGGCTATAGCAAAGACCGTCGATGCCAAAGACGAGAATACCAGCCAGCATTCCCAGAGAGTATCGGAGTATTCCGTATTAATTGCCAAAGAACTGGGCTTTACAAAGGATGAATGCGAGAATATCAGAAAAGCTGCACTGCTTCACGACATAGGAAAGATAAGCATCCCGGACAAGATACTCAACAAGCCTGCGAAGCTTGATGATGCGGAGTATTCGATAATGAAGACCCATGTGGAGAACGGAGCGGAGATACTCAAGGACTTTACACTGGTAGATCATGTTGTGGAAGGCGCATTGTATCATCATGAAAGATATGACGGTTCAGGATACACCCATGGACTTAAAGGGGCGGATATACCTCTTTACGGCAGGATCATAGGTGTTGCCGATGCTTTCGATGCCATGACACAGAACCGTGTGTACAGAAAGAGCCTGAGTATGGATAAAGTGATCGGGGAGCTCAAGGCCGGCCGGGGTACGCAGTTTGATCCCGAGATAGCGGATATAATGCTGAGACTGGTCGAAGAGGGGAAGGTCAGACCGGATTCCGGCGGAACCGGCATAGCAGATGAAAAGGACGGTGAAAAAGAATGAAAAAGATCAATACCGTTTCAATCATAGTCTGCGCGCTTGCTTTTATACTTTCACTGATAGTGTTCTCCTTATTCAGAACGACGGATGACGGAACAAAGGTCATAAAGGTCGGTTTCGTATACGACGGTGACGAGAGCGCGCCCTATACATATAACTTTATCAGGGCCCAGAAAGCCGTGGCAGAGGAGTATGGAGATAAGGTAAAGATAGCAGTAAAGAGCAATATTACCGATGAGTATGCCGAGGCTGCGATCAGGGATCTGGTTTCGGAAGGTTGCGACCTTATCTTCACTACCAGTTACGGTTACGGAGAAGCTGCCAAAAAACTCGCTCAGGAAAACCCCGGGGTACAGTTCTGCCAGGCGACCTGCAGCAATGCAAATACCGAGCCTTTTTGCGATAATTACCATACCTTTATGGGTGAAATATACAGCGGCAGATACATTGCAGGACTTGCGGCAGGGCTGAAACTAAAGGAACTCATTGATTCGGGACGTATCACGGCAGATATGGCAAAGATAGGTTATGTGGCGGCCTATCCCTATGCAGAGGTTATCTCGGGTTATACGGCCTTTCTTCTCGGCGTCAGGAAGCAGGTTCCGGAAGCAACAATGACCGTTATTTATACTAATACCTGGGGAGAGTATATACTGGAAAAGAATACGGCAGAACGGCTGATAAAAGAAGGCTGTGTTGTGATATCCCAGCATTCCGATACCATAGGCCCGGCAGTGGCCTGTGAGGAAGCAAAGGTCTCGCACCCTGTATTCCATGTCGGTTATAATGACAGTATGCTTGATGTTGCACCTACAACATCCCTGATCAGTTCCAGGATCAACTGGACACCGTATATTACCGCCGCCGTGGGAGCGGTGCTTAAGGATAAGAAAATCGAAAAGTGCGTTGATGCCAATGTATACGGTAATGACTGTGCTGCGGGCTTTGACAGGGACTGGGTACAGATGGTCGAATTGAATTCCTATATAGCGGCAGAAGGTACGGAGGAACTGATAGAGAAGGCAACAGATGATTTTAACAAGGGTCGCATTACGGTATTCAAGGGTGCTTATACCGGAGTGGATCCTTTTGACCCGAATGATACCATCGATCTGAGCAAAGGATATGTGGAGAACGAAAAGCAGTCTGCGCCTTCATTCCACTGGGTGCTTAATGACGTTATAACCGTGGAAGAATAAAATCAATCAGGGGGACGGTTCCTTGATCGGTGCCCCTCATCAGTCAGCGCGTAGCGCTGACAGCTTCTCCCCGAGGGGAGAAGCCTTTTTTTGTTGTTGACATGTTTTTAATGATGTGATATTGTGTATATACAACATACACAATATATGCAATCCGAATCTGTGGGAGAGAAGCTATGGAATATGAAAATGCTATAGAAATAAAGAATCTGACAAAGAGGTATGACGGCTTTACGCTGGATGATATCTCCTTCAATGTTCCGAAGGGAAGCATCATGGGATTCATAGGGCAGAACGGCGCGGGCAAGACCACGACTATCAACTGCCTGCTGAACCTGATAAAAAGGGATGGGGGAGAGGTCAGGCTATGCGGCATGGATATGCCGGAAAAAGAGATAGAGATAAAGAAATATATCTCTGCCGTGTTTGACGAGATGCCTTTTAATGAGGAGCTGAATGCGGTCATATTGGATAAGATCTTAGCCGGTGTATTCAGTCAGTGGGATCATAAAGTCTTTACGGAATATCTGGACCGTCTTCAGCTGCCTTCCAAAAAGAAATTCAAGGACTTTTCAAAAGGTATGAAAATGAAGCTTCAGATCGCAGCAGCGCTTTCGCATCATGCCAGGATACTGATCATGGATGAGGCGACCACAGGTCTGGATCCGGTGGTCCGTAACGAGATACTGGACATCTTTCTTGAGTACTTACAGGATGAGGAAAATGCCATACTGATGTCTTCGCATATCACCTCGGATCTTGAAAAAGTAGCGGACCGGGTGAGCTTTATAGATAAGGGCAAGCTGCTCCTGACCGGCGTGAAGGATGAGATACTGGATGCTCACGGCATCATGAGGGTAGGAAAGAAGGAGCTTGCGGATATCGACCGCGAGGATTATATCAGTGCAAGGGTAACGGATTTCGGAGCGGATCTGATGGTGGCCGACAGAGCTAAAGCAGCAAGGAAATATCCCGCTGCGCTGATAGATAAGACTACGCTGGAAGAGATAATGCTCTTCTACGTTAACAGGAACAAGACCTTTGATGCATAAGAGGGAGAACGGGTTATGACGTTGAAGAAACTGATATACAGGGAACTGTATCTTTCGAAAAAAAACATACTGATATGCCTGGGGATAGGGATCATGTGTTTTCTGTTTGCTGTGCTGTTGCTGCTTTCCTGCAGGTTCGGTAATTTTGCAAAGTATAATGAGCCGGATAAGATCCGGGAAATCATGAATTCCGTATCCGCATATCTGCCGATAATGCTCTACAGTATATTTATGGTTGAAGGTGTTGATGCGATCCCGAACCAGATCTTCACTGACCGTCTCTGCGGCTGGCATAAGTTTATAAGGAGCAGCGAGGTGAAGGCGAAGGATTATGTGGGTGCGAAATATGCGGCGATACTGATCCTGTTTGCCGGGGCCACGCTGTTAATGTTCATAGTCTGTCCGGTATTCTTTCTTTTGAGCGGGACTAAGGAGATAAACCTGACAGGGCTTATAGCGGTACTGGACTTTGTATTGTTTTTTACGGATTTTAACCTGCCCCTGTTCATGTGGGCCAAGACCCGTGAAAAAGCAATGTTCTGGAGTACCGTACCCATATGGGCTTTTGCTTTCATAGCCCCTACGGCAGCAATGCTGAATGCTGAGAAGTTTAACGATGCTGACATCATCGAAGTATTGATCGAGAAGTATTCAAACGGCAATTTCATGCTGGCGGGGTGTATATTATTCGGAATACTGGCTGTACTGCTGTATGTAAGCTACAGGCTTTCCGTGCACTTTGTGGAGGTGGAAGGATGAGCGGTTTTATACTGAAGGATCTGTATATCATGCGAAAACGCATTATAATGAATATAGGTTATTTGCTGGGGATGATGATCCTGACGGATATCATAGCCGGTACTTTAAAGAATATGGCGCCTATAGAAGACAGAAATGTGATCGCGGCGGGAGTGGCGATAATGATGTCGGTGCTCGTTTTTATGGTACTCTATTCACTTGAATGCGATTTGTTGTTTACGGATGAGCGCAGAAAGTGGAATGCTTATTCCGCAGCCAGTGAGGGAGGAGTTAGGGCTGTGGTAGGTGCAAAATACACACTCTGCTTTATCATTTCATTCCTGGGGTATCTGATCTGCAGATTTAATGATATTGTCCTGTCACTGATCTTTGGACGGACGGTGCAGCTTTCCATGTTCTATCTGGGGCTTGTATTTTCGATAACCATGCTGATGGCTGTTCAGTTATCCTTCGGCTTACGTTTCGGTGCAAAATACGGAACGAACTTAAGGATCGCTTTGTTTATCGGGATATTTGTCCTGGGCTCAATATACGCAATGTTCGGAGACGTTGACTGGCTGATGGGAGAAGGCGGCGTAAGAGATAATATGCGCTATCTGCTGGAACACCTGGATGATGCGGGAGTAAAGGATTATATCGCAAAGCTCAGCGGAGGAGCCGCGGCGGTACTCAGTCTGATCCCCCACGCGATAGTGGGAATGTACTGGCTTTCCTTTCGCTCATCCTGCAGGGCATATACAAAGGGGGCTGAGAATTATGACAAGTAAGAAAAAGGATCTTCTCAGTATAGCGGTATATATATTTATCTGTTTTACGCTTATGTTCGTGTTCGGACCGCTTATATATACTGCGGAAGAGGGGGCGGATTTCGGTGCTTATCAGATCGTATATCTTATGGCAGCCTTCAGTCCCTGCATTGCCTGCCTGCTAACAAGACTTTTGTTCCGTGAAGGATTTAAGGGGCTGCTGTATCCAAAGTTTAGCGGGAATTTTAAAGCGTACTTTTTAGCTGTTATAATACCGCTGGTATTCGGTATCTTAAACTGCGTGCTCATTACCGTAAGTACAGGAGCGGGATTTACGTTTAAACTTGAAGGAGGCATTTTCACGGCACTGGGAAACAATATGCTGATGAGCGTATACGCGTATTATGCAATGATCGTTATCATCGGTGAAGAGCTGGGCTGGAGAGCCTTCCTTTACGATAAGCTGGAAAAATGCTTCGGGCTGAACGGTTCCGTGGTGATCGGAGGTATCATCTGGGGACTGTGGCACATACCGCCTATAGTGCATATGGGACTGAACTTCGGTAAGGACTATCCGGGATTTCCTTATGTCGGAATTGCGCTGATGTGCGTGATGTGTATAGGCTTCGGTGCATTCCTGCAGCTTATCCGGAAGATGAGCGGCTCGGTCATAGCCCCGATAATTGCGCACGGGCTGATCGATTCCGTAAGCAATTCACTGGCCACCATGTTCCTTTCGGAAGAGATGATCATGGATATGGCCGGCGGGAAGAAGTTCATCGTCGGTATCTGCATTACTGTATTGGCAGTGATAATCGGGATACCCTGCTGGGTAATATTGAATAAGAAATATAAAAAGGGACTTTCGGCTAACACAGGAGCGGAAAACATATGGATATAATAATCTCAAATTCATCGAACGATCCGATCTACTTACAGATCGTAAAGCAGATCAAGGCAATGATAATGAGCGGGGAACTGAAAGCAGGAGACCCGCTCCCTTCCATGCGTAATATGGCTCTGCAGCTTCGTCTCAGTCTGATCACCACCAAGCGGGCTTACGAGGAACTGGAGCGGGACGGCTTTATCGAGACCTATACAGGTAAGGGCAGCTTTGTCAAAGCACAGAATCAGGAATTCATGAGGGAAGAAAACCTACGGCAGATAGAGGAGCTTATGTCGCAGGCCGTGGACAAGGCAAAGCTGGCAAATATAGATGCAGAGGAGCTTAAGAGCATAGTGGACATGCTGTATCAATAGTCTTATCCGTGTTTTGATAGAAAGCGTAAAGAACAGTCTTGCAATTATGTAAGGCTGTTTTGTTTTTATGAAAACTAAGGTAAAATAGAAGCGGATTAAATAATTTCGAAAGGGGTTTCGGATTTTGAAGAAGTATCTGCTCCCGGCATTTGTAATGCTCCTTCTGGCAGCGTTCTTTATCTTCTGCAGAGGACGATTCAGGACGGATATTCCTGTCATAGGACATGAGGATGGATTTGCGGATCTGAGGGGATACGATCTGAATAATGAAGTATACCATCTGGTGAACAACTGGGACTGTTTTCCGGGAGTTCTTTATATGCCTTCGGATTTTGCGGATGAGGACAGCGCGCCTGTTCCCGATAATGAGAGCCCCCGTAATGAAAATCTCGGGACATACAGGATGCGGCTTGTGACCAAACCGAATCAGTGGCTGTCTGTATGCGGGTTCTCCGTGGATTTCGGCACCCGTGTCTTTGTAAACGGACAGGAGGTACTCAATGTCGGCTATGTATCGGACGATCCGGAAAAGGCGATCCCCAAGAGCCGCTACATGATCATTCCCATGTATTCGGGAGAGAGCGGAGAGATAGAACTTATATATCAGTACTCCAATTATGTCCATAATGAAGGAGGATTCATACAGACCACATATATCGGCACACCCGAGAATATCGATGAATACCGCCGCGGTATAGCCGCCTGGTCTCTTAGCATCGGAGGAGGTCTGGTATTTCTTATGTTCTGGTTCATGCTGTCGGGAACCATACAGAAGAGCCGTGAATACCTGGCACTGGCGCTGTGCTGTCTTGTCATAGCCGTCAGAAACCAGTATTTTTTCGCTGAGTATTTACTGGATCCGGGCTACAGTTTTTATTGGGAATACAGGGCAGTGGTGCTGGGGGTGTCTCTGATACCTGCCTCCGCCATGTACCTGCTTTATGCCTTCTTTCCTAAAGCCATAGGAAAAAAGACTGCATATGTATTTACCGGCATGTTCGCGATATTGACCTGTCTGCACTGGATACTTGATACCAGGGCATTGGTAGCACTGTGTCACATATCATATTACAGCTGCATTCCATTTCTTTTTTGGAGTATTTTCTGTATGTGCAGATATTTTATAAAAGAGCATAAAGCCGACAGAACGGACATGATAACCTTGGGAGCGGTAGGCATCTTCATAGTAATGCTTATCATAGAGGGAGCATCCAGCGGCAGCAATCAGATGGTCAATCATTTCGGCATCATGCCGATGGCGATGGTGATATGCCTGATGCTGCTGGCCGTTGTCATCAACGGCAGGATAGCAAAGAAAATGCTGGCTCTGGAGCAGGAAAGAGAGAAGGCAAGGCTGCTGGAGAAGGTTAATGATATGAACAGGGATTTCCTGCGGATGGTAGCTCATGAACTGAAAACACCGCTTGCCGTGATCTCGGGATATGCACAGCTCTCGGAACTTCAGTTGGGAAAGCAGGGGGAGCCGGAAAAAGTGGCAGCCCGCTTAAGCACCATACGGGAGGAAGCGGAGAGACTGGCAGACATCGTAAACAGACTGATGGATTATACCTATAACAAAGACCGGGATGCCGAAATGAGTGCGCTGGATGTCGAAGAACTCTTAAACAGCGCGGTGGCGGTCATGACACCTGTATGCCTGAAGAACGGGAACAAGTTGGAGGTGGAGAACAACTGCAGCAGGATGATACACGGAAATCATGAGCTCTTGCTGCAGGTGCTTATCAATCTGATAGCGAATGCCAGCCGTCATACCAGGAACGGAACTATCAGGATCGAAACAGCAGAAGAGGAGCTGGATGAAGTGTTTCTGGTATCCGATACGGGGAGCGGGATACCGGAAGACGTGATCCCTCATATTTTTGAAAAAGGCTATACAACGGGAGAGGGAAACGGACTGGGCCTGGCGATATGTCTGGAAACCGTGGAATTGCACGGAGGCACGTTGGAACTGGTTTCTACCGGCCCTGACGGAACGACATTTGCTTTTACGGTACCGTCGGAAGGAGAAAAGCATGGGGTATAAGATATTGCTGGTGGAGGATAATCCCCACATCATGGAGATCAATACCGAGGCGCTTGAGATGGAAGATTATGAAGTGCTTCAGGCAACGGACGGGAAGAGCTGCATGGATGTACTTGATTCCTGCGAGGTGGATATGGCTGTTCTGGATATCATGCTTCCGGATACTGACGGCCTTAAGCTGTGCCAGCAGATAAAAGCTAAGGCAGATATTCCGATACTCTTTTTATCGGCGCTTTCGGAAAACGAGCAGATCGTGGAGGGGCTCAGATCCGGAGGGGATGATTACCTTACCAAGCCTTATGATATAGCTGTGCTGCTTGCACGGGTGGAAGCAAGGCTGCGGGCTTCGCAGCACAGAAAGCGTTTCGTCAGTTTCAAGGGTCTTAAGCTGGATACTCTGGCAATGACCGGATATTATGCCGAAAAAGATCTGCTGCTGACTCAGAAGGAATTCCTGCTTTTACGAATGCTCTCGGAAAACATAACCGGCTTCACCGATCCGGACGAATTATACAGTAATATATGGGGCGGACAGGCCGGTAGCGATCATAATGCCATTTATACAACTGTCTCACGGCTTAATAAGAAACTGGACGGCGTGGGCGCGGAGGTTCGGGTGTCTTACAGACGCGGAGACGGATATGCACTGGAGGAAATATGATAGTTTCAACGCTTTGTTATCTTGAGAAAGACGGACAGTATCTGATGCTGCTTCGGAACAAAAAGAAAAATGATGTAAATGAGGGAAAGTGGATCGCACCCGGCGGGAAAGCTGAGCCGGGAGAAAGCCCCGAAGAATGTGTATTAAGGGAAGTATGTGAGGAGACCGGATTAACGGTCGGCAGGCTTAATATTCGAGGGATACTTACCTTTTCTTCGGAAGGCTGGGAGGATGAATATATTTTTGTGTTCACGGCCACGGAGTTTTCGGGAGAGATCATTGAATGCAACGAAGGGGAGCTTAAGTGGATAGATAAAAAAGATATCCTGTCCCTCAATCTGTGGGAAGGGGACAGGATATTCCTGAAAATGCTTATCGAAGATGCGCCTTTTTTCTCACTCAAGCTTTCTTATAAAGGGGATGAACTTATAGAGAAGAAACTGAGTACTTACAGTTTAACGCTGTAATTGCTTGCATACATTTCTTTTAATCTGTTCAGCTTATTGTGCTCTTCGCCGATGATCCATTCCTTGGACCAGGTCATGTAGTAAGCCCAGGGAATGCGGGATTTTTCAAGGATATTGATATCCGGCATGATCCCGACTTCGGCAAGGGCCATTACTTTATTGCCGCCGGTGGCTTCTTTTAAGCGCCCGTATTGTTCACTATAGTCGGTGTCTTCATATTTTTCGAGATATACGTCCATGGAGATCACGTCCACGTATTCGTCACCGGGATAGGCTTCCTTTAAAGGACAGTTCCAGACCCAGAGAAGGTTATCCAGCTGTTTTTCGTTCACATAGTAGTCGAACATCAGCTTATAAAGTTCCATTGCGACTACTGCGCCTTTTGCACCCCACCAGAACCAGGTTCCGTCGCTCTCGTGGAAAGGTCTCCAGAGTATGGGGATGTTCTCCTCTTTGAACTTTTTGAGTTCTTCTGCGATCACATCCATATCGTGGTAAAAGGCTTTTCTTTCGGCGGAGCCTTCCTCAAGGACTCTTGATGCATCAAAATCAGTATGTTCGGCATAAAAGCTCTTATCCCTGCCGCCTAAGGGTGAGAACCAGTGGAAGCTGAAAGTGACTATACCGTCTGTAGCCTTGGCCCAGTCCATGGCGACTTTCAGCGTATCGCGGTTTTCATATACTTCCGTAAGACAGGCTTCCGAAGCATCTTCATAGTTGATATTTGGTGAGTAGGAAAGCAGTTCGAAACCGCGAAGCTTAGGCTCCGCTCCGCCTGTCTGTTCGCGTATGTAAGTTATCTCTTCACAGGGAATGGTCTGGGTATGCTGACCGGTGATGATCTTTTTGCCGGCAGTTTCGTACAGATAATTAAGCAGGGCTGCGGCTTCTTTGCATGCATTTTTATTTACGGGTTTCATAGGGATACCTCCGTATATATGATATTGCTAAACATATCATGGAGCTTGTCGGCGGTCAAGAGAAAGAAGGCGTGCCGGTGGCAGAGGCTTCCCCCGGAAGTTGTCAGCCCATCAATAAGGCTTCTCCTTGAGGAGAAGCTGTCAGGCCGAAGGACTGACTGATGAGGTGGTATATTTTGTGTTATAATACTACCCATGAAAACGATACAGATAGATACACTGGAATTAAAAGAACTGGAAATATACAACAGCCTGAATGAGCCGCAGCTCAAACATTACTTTGAGCCGGATGTGGGGATATTCATAGCTGAGTCTGTGCTGGTAATAGACAGGGCGTTGGATGCGGGTTATGAACCTTTAAGCGTGCTGGTCGAACACTCCCAGGCCGCCGGCAATGCGAAAGAGTGTATTGAACGCTGCAGGAACGTGCCGGTATATGAAGGATCAATAGAGCTTTTAAGTACCATCACGGGCTTCAAGATCACAAGAGGCATACTCTGCGCAATGAGGAGACGCCTGCTTCCGACAGTGGAGGAAGTGTGTACAGGTATGCGGCGTATAGTCGTGCTGGATGAAGTGGTAAACCCTACCAATGTAGGAGCCATATTCAGAAGCGCGGCGGCTCTCGGAATGGAGGCGGTGCTGCTGACACCTTCCTGCGCGGATCCCTTATATAGGCGGGCACTACGCGTCAGCATGGGTACGGTGATGCAGATACCCTGGACTTTTCTTCCGGAGAAAGGCTGGATGGATAAGCTGAAAGAAATGGGCTATAAGACAGCGGCCATGGCTCTTAAGGATAATGCGTTAAAGCTGGGAGACGAGAAGCTTAAGGAAACGGCGAAGCTGGCAGTGATCATGGGCACCGAGGGAAGCGGGCTTTCCGATGAAGTGATAAATGCAAGTGATCATGTGGTGATGATACCGATGCAGCACGGTGTCGACTCGCTGAATGTGGCTGCCGCCAGTGCCGTGGCTTTCTGGGAACTGAGTAAATAAATGATTCACGATGACGTTTTTGGGGCAGGGCTGTAATTTAGACGAAAGACAGTAGGTAGTATAGGAGGATAGGATGAAAAAGATAGTGGCTGTTATGCTGGCAGCGGTGTTGATGCTTACCGCCTGCGGAAAAGAAGAGACTGTTGAAACAGGCAGGGATAGAGTGAGAGAAGAAAGGACGAAAGCAGGGACTGATGCTGATGCAGGCTTCGCTGACCGGGCAAATGCGGATAACGGGACAGGCAGCATAAAGGAGCTTTCGGAAGGTGATGTTGCTCCGGATTTTACGGCGGAGCTTGTAGACGGAAGCAGTTTCAAGCTGTCCGAGCATGATGACAAGGTGGTGCTGATCAACTTCTGGGCTACCTGGTGCGGACCCTGTGTAAGGGAAATGCCTGCATTCGAGATGCTTAAGGCTGATAACATGGATGGTTTTGAACTGGTATGCGTTAACTGCATGGATGACAAGTCCACGGTTGATGCTTTTGTAAAGGAAAACGGGTATGGCTTTAATATCGCCTATGATACTGACGGACGCATTGAAACTTATTATCCGACGGAGGGCATACCCTATACGCTGATCGTTGACCACGGCATCATATCAAAGATCTATGTGGGAGCCATGGATGCGGAAACACAGTACAGAGAGTATAAAGCAGCGATAAAGGAAGCTATGAAATGATGAAGAAGAAAAACATCATCCGGATCGTACTTGCCCTTGCATCAATACTGCTGATAGTCATCGGACTTAATGAAGGCGGGTTTACGGATGTGATAAACAAGGCCGTAAGGATATGTTACGAATGCATAGGGATAGGTTGAAAAAACACGGGCGGCAGTATGTGCAGCTGCTGGCGGCTGTGCTGTACAACTGTAATATCACAGGTTTTGCCACGGGGAAGATATATAAGGGAAAGCTGAAAGGCTTGTGCGCGCCGGGACTTAACTGCTATTCCTGTCCCGGAGCTGTGGCTTCCTGTCCATTGGGCAGCCTGCAGTCCGGGCTTCTGATGTCAAAATATAAAATACCCTATTATGTGCTGGGTACCCTGCTTTTATTTGGCCTGCTCTTCGGCAGGCTTATCTGCGGTTTCTTATGTCCCTTCGGGCTGCTGCAGGATCTGCTGGATAAGCTGCCATTTCCGAAGATAAAGAAAAGCCGGATCACACGGATCCTTTCGTATCTGAAATATCTGATCCTGATAGTATTTGTGATCGTGATACCGCTGGTGCATATGGTGCCGGGGTTCTGCAAATATATCTGTCCGGCGGGAACGCTGGAGGGCGGAATACCGCTGACGGCGGCGGATGGGAAGCTCAGAGGACTTATCGGCTTCCTCTTTGGCTGGAAGGTATTTATACTATGTCTGATACTTCTGTTATGCATGTTCTGTTACAGGGCGTTCTGCAGATTCTTATGTCCGCTGGGAGCACTGTATTCTTTCTTTAATCCCGTGAGTTTCTTCGGTATACGTGTGGATGAAAATAAATGCACACACTGCGATGCATGTGTAAAAAACTGTAAGATGGACATTAAGAAAGTCTGTGACCGTGAATGCATACACTGCGGGGAATGCATGGCACACTGCCCGACGGCTGCCATTTCGTACCAACCGGGGGGACGGTTCTCTGATCGGCCTTGAAAATAGCGCGGGTGAGAGGATTGAGTGGCTGAAATATGGCCGAAATCAACCGGAGAACCGTCCCCGTGATTGCAGGAAGCATGAGGAGATGTTATCATTATAACGTTATTTTTTCACGTATCTTTTAAAGGGGGAAATGTATGAAAAACAGACTCAAACGCTGGCTGGCATTGATGATGTGCGCAGTGATGATGGCGGGCATGGCACCGGAGACGATAATTGCCGCTGAAGAAGCAACGGAAGAGGTAAGAGAAGAGGCGGGCTTATTTCCTGAGTCCATCGATCTGGAGCCGGGAGACTGGTTACCTGATCAGATAGAAGCGGGAAAGCAGCTGTTAAGCCCGAATGAGTCTTCTAATCCGACGGGGGTTGACGGGTTATATTGGCGCCTTGAGAATATTTATGAGGATGAGGATTATACTACATGTTTAAGGTTGCTGGAACTTATCGATATTGACGGAGAAGGGTATAACTGCCACGAGGCTTTTGCGAAAAACCGTACCTATTATTTGGATTTTTATGTCTACTCATTCGGAGAACCGGAAGATGGCGCTATTCCCATGTTTGATTACACCGGAAACGTAAGGATACGCGGGAATACCCTGAAAAAAGTAGAAGGCATGGAAGGCCACTTTTTTCTGGAGATGGCTACAGGCACAGTGGTTCGGCATAAGCTGACAGTATCCATGGGAGATCACGGAACACTTCCGGAATCCGTAAAAGACGGTATCATGTTCGAAGAGGGGGCAGATATCAGTATTGCTCTTGGAGCTAAATTTTCAGATATAACAGCTGCGGTAAACGCCGTAAACGGATATTACGTGACCGGATGGAGTGACGGGAAAACGACCGTTACAGAGCTTAAAGGTTATGATATTACGAAAGCTGTGGCTGATGTTACATTAACGGCTCAATGGGCTCCAATAAGTGTTGTGACCGGCGCGGATTTTCGCTTCAACCTGCCGTATTACGGAATGAGTGAGAATGATATCAATAGCAAAGGATTATTTAAACGAAGCGAAACACAATTAAGTTGTCGCTGTTACGGGATTTATACGGATAAGGATCTGGAAACTCCGGTTGACGATGATCATCAGCTTGAAGAAGGGAAAGTTTATTATGCGAGGATCCAAGTTGATCCAGTAAAAGGCTGGGTTATCGATAAAGACTCATTACCTGACGTTACCGTAAACGGAGAAAGAGTTGAGTTATATTATTGTGTAGTAGAAAATGATGCAACCCAAGAACAGTATGAATTCTGGTGTTTTGACTGGTCATTTACTCCGGAAGAAAAAAAGACGCAGTATTATGACCTGGTGCTGAATTATAATTATCCGGGTGAGCCGGAATATAAACATAGGATAAGCGGCATACCGGAAGGCACGGATATTGATGCGGAAGGCGATTTTTCACTCCTGAAGGCCCTCAGATACAAAGTCACAGAGGGCGCCGGTATCACATATGACGAATATCTGGCGTTGCTTGAAGAACACAAGGATGATGAAAATTTCCCGGCAAATCAGGAATATGTCAGCTTACGGCAGGTTAACGGTCATTACTGCAGGGAGCAGATAAAAACCAGTCCCTCCTTTGATGATTATGAGTCTTACCGGGATGATACGTTTAATACAGAGATTGATAAAGATCTGAACTTGTATTATTTCTGGGCGCAGGAACTTAAAAGCGCAGAGATCGAGAGCATAGTGGCGCCCGTCTGCGGTCAGAAACAGGAGGATTACAATGGCGGTTTAGGTCCGGGGACAGGCGGTATCACTTACGAGACCGGTATCAGGGGATATACATGGAAATTTGTCCTGTCCGATAACAAAGCCGGAAGGCTGGATGAAGATACTGTATTTGAAGGAGATAAAGAGTATTATATCCTGTTAGACGGATTTACCTTTGACGAAGGCGAGGCAGGTTACAGATTTTTCGATAAATATATGACGATGGACGTTAAGCTCAGCTATAACGGTACGGAGTACGCGCAAGATGAAAACTATGATTACCTTATCCCGGTAAAAGCAGTGCATGATATGTCGGCAGAAGCTGCGACAGAAAAAGAAAATGAGGTGGCTGCAAAATGTGAAACGGCGGGCTCCTATGACGAAGTATTGAAATATGAGTGTACCTATTGTCATAAGACAATCGAGACGGTCACGCATAAGACGGTAGATGCGCTGGACCATGACTGGGGTGAGTGGACCGTAAGTAAGGAGGCTACGGAAACCGAAGATGGTGAAGAGGTAAGAGTATGTAAGAGGGATCCGGATCATAAAGAAAGCAGGGTGATACCAAAGAAGGAAAAGCAGGAAGAACAGAAGGACGACGACAATAAAGATGATGATAAGAAAGAAGACGACAGGAAGGATGATGATAAAAAAGACGATGATAAGAAGGACGACGATAAGAAAGAAGAAATAATACCCGATATACAAAAGCCCATAACTGTTTCAGAGAACATAATGTTAAAGTTTAATGAAGCGGATATCACCATAGAAGCGGATGTCACTTATCCCAAGGCTGTGAGCTGGACCGGTAACAAGATAACAAAGGAACAGCTGGCGGCACTTTCCAAGGATGGCGTTATCGCAAGAGTGAAGATATCCGGACTGGAAAAGGCTATAGAGGGAATGAACAGGGAGGCGGACACAGGAAAACTGTTCAACTTAAGCTATGTGATAGACAAGGAGAAAAAAGTCAATTCCAAAGGAAGCTTTTATGTGAAGCTCAAGCTGAATAACAAGGAGGTTAAAAAAGCCAAGATAAAAGGAAAGGATAAAAAGGCTCTCGGAAATATCGTAAAGGATCTTAACAGGCAGTTTAAAGATAATCCTTACAGCTTTGACATAGTGCCGATAGAACTGAAGGACGCCGAGAGCGTAACCATCAAGGCGAAGCTCAAGAAGGACGAGCTGCAGTTAAATGATGACGGAAGCATCAAGGGATTTAAGAGCCTGAAGATCAAGGTAAGGATACCGGGTAAAAAGGCTGCCAAGACCTACAGCTTCAGCGCCAAGAAAGCACTTAAGTGTTTTACGATAACAGTAAGCGATAAGCAGAATAAAAAAGCGGAGGTTACGGCACTGGCCGGACAGAACTTCGCAGGAACGAGAAGCGGAGCAGATATCACAAAATGATCTGACAGGGCGGGGAGTAAGATCCCCGCCCTATTGTATGATCACGGGATGCAGGGTATAATATAAAGGTTAGTGAAAACCATATAGGAGGTATTTGAGATGCAGTATTTTGTTAATGCAAATGCTTGCTGTGACGGGGACGGAAGTAAGGAGAGACCTTACAAATGCATAAATGATGCGGCTAAAGTAGCAAAGGCGGGGGATGAGGTAACAGTAGCACCGGGCATATACAGGGAGTATGTATGCCCCGTGAATGCGGGAACAAAGGATGCGCCTGTGACATATGTATCCGAAGAGCCACTGGGAGCGGTAATTACCGGCGCGGAGATACTGAAGGGCTGGAAGAAGTATAAGGGAAATGTATGGACCGCAAGAGTGGCAAACGGCATATTCGGCAGCTATAACCCTTATAAGACTTTCGTATACGGCGACTGGTATTTCTCCGACACCATAAGGCATGCGGGCTCGATCTTTATAAATGACCGGGAATTATATGAAGTGATGAGCTTTGAGGAATGCTTAAGTTCCAAGGCCGACGAGTTCGCCTGGAACCCGGAGGAGTCAAAATTTAAATGGTATACCGAAGCAGACGGTGACGAGACCGTGTTCTATGCCAATTTCCGCGGCATGGATCCCAATAAGGAAAAGGTTGAATTCACGGTAAGGCGCAACTGCTTTATGCCGGATAAGAATTACGTGGACTATATAACGGTACGCGGTTTCAATATCAACAAGGCTGCAACGACCTGGGCTCCGCCTGCGGCTTACCAGGATGGAATGATAGGACCCCACTGGAGCAAGGGCTGGGTGATAGAGGACTGCGAGATATACGGAAGCCGTTGCGTCGGCATATCCCTCGGCAAATACCTTGATCCCGAGAATGACATGTATTTCACGACAAAGCGTGTTAAGAGTCCTACCCAGATGGAAAGGGATGCGGTATGCCGCGGACAGTATCACGGCTGGACTAAAGAGAGGATAGGACATCATACCATAAGGCGCTGCCATATCCACCACTGCGGACAGGGCGGTGTTGTCGGACGTATGGGCGGAGTGTTCTCCACCATAGAAGACAATCATATACATGATATCTGCAATTCCGCACAGCTTCGAGGAGCGGAGACTGCAGGCATCAAACTGCACGCAGCCATCGATGTGACGATAAGACGCAACCATATACACCACAGCATAATCGGTGTATGGCTTGACTGGCAGGCTCAGGGAGCAAGAGTAAGCCAGAACTTCATGCATCACAATTACAGGCCCGAGGGCGTAAAGACCGTAGGCGGCATCATGTTTTCAACGGATGTCTTTATCGAAGTGGGACACGGTCCTACGCTGATAGACAACAACCTGCTGCTTTCCAAAACCTCGGTGACTATACCAAGCGAAGGCATAGCCTGCGTACACAATCTGATGCTCGGAGGCTTCAGCCTGATCAATTCAGGTGTGGACAGCATCGTGAACGGTCAGAGAGAACCAAGATTTACGCCTTACCATATACGTCACAGAACCGAGGTTGCGGGTTTCATGACCATACTTCACGGAGACGACCGCATCTATAACAATATCTTCATTCAGCAGCATAAGATCGCTGATAAGAAGATGACTCCGAAGGATGCCGAGTATGCGGCTGTGGGAACGAAGTGCTTCGATATCTTTCCGACCTATGAAGAGTGGAGAAAGCCCTTCGACGAGGGTGAGCGGCCTGACATGGGTAAGCTTGCGGAAGCCCACTTCGGCCATCTGCCGGTATGGGTCGGCGGCAATGCATATTTTAACGGCGCCAACCTGTATAAAAAAGAGAAGAACAGGCTTGTGGATAAAGAGCATAAGGTAAGCGTAGAAGTAGTGGAGAAAGACGGGAAATACTTCTTTAAGACAAATGTGGGAGATTTCCTTAAGGACTTCAACTGCAGTATGATCAACAGTGATGTGCTGGGCTGTGCTTTTGAACCGGAGCAGAGATTCGAGTCTCCCGATGGTACGCCGATCATCTTCAATCGTGATTATTTCGGTGCTCACAGGGGCGCTGCGGTATTACCGGGACCTTTTGCGGATTATGAGTGGGCTAAGAAGAGAAATAAGAGTTTTGCCTGAAGATAAAGCAAAGCGGCCGGGATCAAACTGACAGGGAAGGTTACGGACAGTGTTTAAGACTGAGAGAAAAATAACTGAATGGATAGCAAAGCATGTATCGCTGCTGTATTTTGCGGCGATAACGCTGCTTGCATTCTATATCCGCTACATAGGCAGAACGGTGACTTCACCGGATATGAGGGATTTCCTGCTTCCCTGGTACTACAGTATGAAGGAAGCGGGAGGTCTGTCCGCACTTTCGGTGCAGATGGGTGATTACAATGTACTCTATCAGACACTGATTGCCCTGATGACCTATCTGCCCTTAAATCCCCAGACCATGTACAAAGGACTTGCCTGCATCTTCGATTATCTTATGGCCTTCGCTGCGGCTGGACTGATATGCGAGAGCCTGAAGAAAGAAAGATTCGGCGCAACGTTCAATGCCGTATACACGATAGTGCTGTTTCTGCCTACAGTGGTCATTAATTCGGCATACTGGGGCCAGTGTGATTCCATGTATACCTTTCTTATGCTGATGGCGCTGTGGCTGCTTTACAAAAGAAAGCATAAGACCTCGTTTTTCATGCTGGGCCTTGCCTTCGCGCTGAAGCTGCAGACCATTTTCATCCTGCCTTTTATCGTTGCGTATTATCTGGTTAAAAAGAGCTTCAGCATACTGAATTTCGGCATAACGCTCCTGACCTTCTGGCTGTCCGGCGTGCCGGCCTATATAGCGGGACGGGATATTCTGACCCCGTTCAAGATCTATCAGATGCAGACCGGAACCTACAGTAAGATGTGGCTGAATGCGCGTTCCTTCTGGATACTCTTCGGTGATGATTATAACGCCTACAGGGGCATGGCCATTGTGCTGGCACTGGTACTCTGCGGTCTTGGCTGTTATATGATGCTTCTGGGAAAGAAGAAGACGGACACAGCCTTCAGATACATCAGTACGGCAGCCTGGTTTGTGTGGGTATGCATCTACTTCCTACCTGCCATGCATGAGAGATATGCCTACGGCCTGGATATATTGTTGATCATCACTGCTTTTCTTGATAAGAAGTATATTAAATTTGCCATATTGTCTGCGGTGCTCAGTTTTATTTCCTACGGCCCCTTCCTTACCCAGTACGGCGGGGTGAATATGACACATGCACTTATTGAGTTCTTGGCATTCAGCTGGTTTACTTATCTGCTGATAAATAACGATAAAGAACAGGCTTAAAACAGACAGTATAGTTTGACGCTGCGTCTTTACGGACGTGGCGTTTTTTTTATATTTATGGTAGAATATTGCGGACAGATCCAATCAGGGGACGGTTCTGCGGTTGACCTTGAAACAAGCGGGTTTTGGCGGTTGAGAAGGCCTGGATTGGGGCAAAATCAACCGGAGAACCGTCCCCATGATCGTTAAGGAGGACATAAAATGCATAACAGGATGAAGAGACAATTGAGAAGATGGCTGGCAATGTTCATGTGCGCAGTGATGATCACAGGCATGATGCCGGAAGCGGTACTGAAGGCGCATGCGGAGGAAGAGAGCGTGCAGTCTGAAGCTGATACGGCAAAAGAGACGACTGTGCCGGAGGATGAGGCCGGAACTGATGCGATCGTAGAAGAAGCGGGAAATGATAAAGGAACGCCGGCAGCATATGTAAAAATGATAAATCTGGCAAACCCGGCAGGAGAGGCGGTCACCTTGAATTCAGGAGACAGCATGGAGGGCTATGCTTCATTTAATAATGGCGTGCTGACTCTTAAACAAGGTGTCGGGGACACTATTCCTAAGAGCGGTCTAAATAATAGTTGTGCTATAGCCATATATGCGCCAGGTGATCTTATAATTGAACTTGAATGTGGGAGCGCTGATGAACCTGCTGTTTTTGCAGGAAAAGACAGTCAATATTCGCTTTGCGCAGACGGAAATATTACAATAAGAAATGCAGGCGGAAAAAGCGGATATGCTTTATTTCAGGCTCAGAATAGGAATAACCTGTCATATTTGCAAGGAATTGAATGCAGGGGCAAACTGACCATAGAAGAACAGGACGGAGGAGAAGTGGCGGTAAGTGTTGTCGCTACCCCCCTCGAAGGCGCAAAGCCTCAATACAATTTTGGAGTATATGCACAGGATGGATGCGAAATAAAAAGAGGGGCTGAGTTATCCGTATCAGGCGGAAACGCATCACAAGGCAGCGCGGGATTATATTTGGGCAATAACGGTCATTTAACTATAGGAGAAGGAGCTAAATTGACGGCTGCAGCCGGCAATGTAAGCAGCGCTTATGAAAATCAGATCAGTGCAGGCATTTATGCCTATAACACTCTGGAAGCGGATATTGATGATGGGGCCGAGGTGATAACACAGCACGGAACCGTTTCAAACGGAAATAAGGTCGGGGACGTATATGTTAAGGATGAGGAGATCAATTATACTCTCGGCGTTACACCGCTTAATGCTTTTTATGTTTATACGGATCAATATGAAAGCTCGGCATATATCAATATAGGAGACGCGGTTGAGCAGGGGATGCTGCCGGATGATCTTAAGACATACCTTGAGGGGCTTGAAGCAGCTTATGAAAGATCATACAGCATGGGCAGTTCTTTCAGGGTGATCAATACTTTAGCCGGTATCTATGAGCTGCCTGAAGCAATAAGCGAAAAATATGACATAGGATATATTACCGAAGAAGATTATCAGGCTGTTGCTGCCGGAACAAAGACGGCAGCTGAGGTGATCAGCTATGATACGGCTGATAAGCTCTGCATGAACAGGGATAAAGGCTGCCAGCTGTGTTTCAGGGAAAAGTGGTCAGCAGTCGAAAAAGTGAAATTCAGCGAAGACGGTAATGAGGTAAAATATGATAATAAGAAGCCTTTATTACTGAAAGTCGGAGAGGCGGCAGTACTGGATGTGGAGATAGAACCTGACGGCGCACTGCAGGAGATCGGATTTGCGGCATTTTCCCTGACAGATGTGAATAATACTGCTGCAGATATAGCAAAAGGTCCTGACAGCAGCAGGCTTGAGCTTACTTATGAGAATAACAGCTTAACACTCAACGGTAAAGAAATCGGATATGCTGCAGCTGCCGCATTTCCGAAAAAAGCTCTTGATGCATATGCAAAGGGGGAAATGACTGTTGCGGAACTGGTAAGTAAAAGAATAGCCGGTTCTTCGATCTGTGTTCAGCTATATGCAGAAAAGAAGTATACGCTCCATGCCAACGGAGGCAGGTTTATCCCGGCAGAGAATCTTAAGAGTTATGCGACAGAAGGCAAAATTTCCTTTGATGATGTTTATGAAACGGGAACGGAGACCATATCGTTCATGGCACCGGACAGCTGTACCCGTGTGCAGTGGGGACAGATAATGTCTGATCGTCTTAAGGCCATGGACTATTACATGAATGAAAATATATCTGCTTTTGCATACGGCAGCGCTATTGACGGTACCATAATACTTATGACTCATTCCGGAGATGTTACGGATGCGGACAGTTCCTTTATTAAACTTGATGATAAGCATAAGCCGATTGACTCTCCTATGCCGGAGAATGTTACTGATTTCTATATACCATGGAAAGCGACGGAAAACACTTCGGCACGCTTTGTGACCGACGGCGGCAGCATTGACTGGAAAGCTGATGTTCAGGTGACTGCTGATGGTCAGGATTATCTGTACAGCGGTGCTGAAAACAGCAGATTCATTTTCCCGGAAGCAGTCAGAGAAGGATACTTCTTTATCGGATGGAAAACACAGGTGGGCAAAAAGGATATCCTCCGTTTTGCAGGTGATGCGGGGGTCCTGACGAATACCCAATATACCGCTTTGTGGCAGACTGAGATAAAAAGGATAGATCTGACCTCAAATCTTCCGGCAGCTCTTTCGGTCGGAGAAGCGGGGGTATACAACATTCAGGCGGTAACGAACGGTATAAATGCATATTTCCAGGGATTCACAGATGCGTTTGCCGGAGACGAGGTGGATCGTATAGAGGCGGATCATTCATATTATGTATGTATCAGCGTTCAGTATGATCCGGGTGAATACTATATTGATCGTGAAAGTGTCGAGATATATCTGGGCGATGAAAAACTCAAGGCTATACCCGGCGGCGGCGGACCGGGTGTCAATGAAATACTGGCGTTTAAAAAGTATACCGTAGGAACGCCTAAAACTCACAAGCTGACTTTTGACCTGCAGGGAACAGGCGAGTTGCCTGATTTTGCAAAGAACGGTTTTGTTTTTGAAGAAGGAGAAAACCTGCGTTCCTTAATGACTGAAACACAGCTGAATGAACTCCTGTACATGAGATATACGGGCGCTGATGGGAAGTATTACGGCTTCTGGTATCCTGACCGTGCATGCAGGGAAGATGAGCGTATAGGGACAGGTAATGACCCGCTTCGCGGAAAGAAAGAAGATGTAACCTTTTATGCCGGATGGACTAAGATCAGTTATATACGTTCAGAGACTCTGGAAGTTGCCGTTCCGCAGGATGGCATGAAAACTGACGGTGAAGGCAAATTTGATACAGACTGGATGAACGGCAGTAATGACGAGATAAGCTGGTCCGGAGAAGATTTCTGGTATGACAGCGGAGCGAGTGAGCCGGTAAAAGCAACTGATTCCTTTAAGGCCGGAAAAAAATACTATGCAAGGATATCTTTTTGGTGCCATGATGGTTTTGAATTAGATCCGGACAATCTGCCGCGGATCATAGTGAACGGAAATAATGCCGTGGTCAGTATCCGTAAAAAGGTATCAGGTTACAATCAAACTGTTTATTATGCAGTATTTGAGTTTATACCGGCTGCGCAGAGCGGGATCGATCTGACCCTGGATTATAATTATCCGGACGGGACAGAGTACAGCCATACCATCAGCGGCATACCGGCAGGTACGAAGCTTAGCGGAACCGGTTTCAGACTCAGGGATGCCCTGTTTATCGGTGATATGACCTGGGAAGAGTTCTGCACACTTAAGCAGGAATATACGGAAACGAATAATGAGAATACATTCTACGCAGCGCATGAAAAGATCCTGCCGGCTGAAAATACAGGATACAGATGGAGAGGCATAGCTTCGAAACGGAAGTATTCAAGCTATAATGATGCTTGCGGTGACAGCATGAGCCTTGCGTCTTTGGCCTTGGTAAATGATACAACCCTGTATATAAGCTGGGATGAAGAATTAAAGCTCATTCCGTTAAATGGCATCAATGTGCCTGAATGTCGTATGTGTGTAGATGAGTATTATGAGCTGTCAGATTACGGAGTGGATTTTGAGGGCGGAAGCAGCGTGAGCAGCGCAGGCTTTTACTGGGTTGATGTGACAGACCATGATAACAGATTTGATGATGGATATGTGTTTAACGGAGGAAGTACGGCCGCGCTTCATCTGGAACTGAGACTTCAGAATGGTATCTATTTTGACAGGTTTATAACGGAAGATACGAAGATACGCTATAACGGCAACGATTATGCCTGCGAGAATTTTACGGGTGACGATATGGAGTTTTATATTCCCGTGACTATCGGGCATGTTCTTCCGAAAGATGCAACTGTAGAAAAGAGCAATGTGGTCGAAGCGAGCTGCACAGCAGGAGGTTCTTATGATGAAGTAAGAAGCTATAAGTGTACGGCCTGCGGTACTGATGTGGAGAATGAGCTGATCCACTGCCATGTTCCGGCTCTGGGGCATGAGCTGATAAGGCATATGAAGGTGGAGCCGACACTGGGTAAAGCCGGTAATATCACATATTGGGAATGTGACAGATGTAAGAAACTTTTTGCAGATGAGAATGGAAAGAACGAGATAACAAAGGAAGATACAGTCATACCCGTGCTTGAAGAGACAGAGATCGATCCGGACCATCAGCATGCGCTTATCAGGCATAAAAGGGTTGAACCTACTGCTGCGACAGCAGGTAATATTGAGTATTGGGAATGCATTGATTGCCACAGATTCTATTCTGATGCGGAAGGAAAAAATCAGATAAGTCTGAAGGACACAGTGCTTGCGGCAAAAGGAGAACCTGCACCCGATCCGGACCCCAATCCGGACCCCAATCCGAATCCTGATCCGAATCCGAATACGGATACCGATGCGGAACCGGAGGATACACCGGAGGAAGCACCCGAGGAGGCGCCGGAGGCTACGGGAGTTAGCTTAAGTGAAAACAAGATCGAAATAAAGATCGGCGAGAGTAAAGCGCTTAAAGCTGTCGTTGCTCCCGAGAATGCAAAAGATAAGTCACTCTCATGGGTAAGTGATAATGAGAACGCAGTTACCGTCGATAAGGACGGTAAGATCACGGGCGTATGGGCAGGAACAGCGAAGATAACGGTGACCACGGTGAACGGCAAGAGCGCCGTATGCGAAGTTACAGTGCTGCCTGCATTTAACAATGATAATGAGGAAACGATGAAGATGTCACCGGAGGATATTAAGAACTATGTCGTGCCTCAGAGAATAGGCAAGCCGATACCCGAGTCCAAGCCCGTGAAGATCGGTGACAAAGAGGTGAAACTCAATGTATCCGTAAGCTACTGCAATGCGGTGACCTACACCGGCAAAGCAATTAAGGCCCAGGATGTGCTGGATATCAATTACGACTTCTCCGACATACTGAAGGCAGCAGGAGCTGAAGGCAAGGATCAGGATAAGATGTTTAAGTTGAGCTACATCAATAAGAAGAACAAGAATGCCGGTCATGAAGCATCTTTCTATGCAAAGATCAGCCTTAAGAAGACAGCAAAGAAAGATTGCGGCCTTTCGGATGCTCAGGTGAAGGACCTCAAGAAGCTTATCAAGGCCGAGAACAGCGTGATGAAGAAGAATCCCTGCAAGTATACGATCAATAAGGCCTCTCTTACGGATCTTGCGGAGATAAAGCTGCACGCTAAGCTGACGAAAGACGGAAAGCTGAATCTGATCACCAAGGGCAAGAAAGCAGGAAATATCAAAGGCTTCAAGAGTGTAACGGTAAAAGTTAATGCTTCCGATCAGAAAGCAAAGAAACTCTCTGCAAAGGCAGGTTACAGCTATGAGGTGACGGATGCCGAAAAGTGCAGGGTGAAGATCAAAGGAAATACCAACTATACCGGTTTTGTAACGGTGACGGCGGAGAAGTAATACCCCTCATCAGTCAGCTCTTCGAGCTGACAGCTTCTCCCCAAGGGGAGAAGCCTGAAAGCCACGGATACTGTCCGTGGCTTTTTTAGCGGTATCTGCGATCCGGATGGGTCGCATAGTATTCACGCTTATCGGTATACATGCCTTTGTCGGCGGAGCGCATGGCCTGACGGATGTCTTCACCGATCTGCACTACGTGGGTGCCGATGGCAAAATGGAGTCCGTCAACCCTGGCGGCTTCTTCTCTTATGCGGGCTTCTCTTTTCTTTACTTCGGCTTCATCCATGCCCATGGCGATGACCATGAATTCGTCGCCGCCGGCGCGGTATACGTCGCTGTCGGGGAAAGTCTCTTTTAAGATTGCAGCGGCTTTTTTCAGAACATTGTCTCCTGCGCTGTGCCCGCTTTCGTCATTAACCTGTTTAAGACCGTTTAAGTCGGCAAAGAGCACGGCATAAGGATAACTGATCTCCATCTCGCCGTTTATGATATCGTCCACAAGGGCATTCATGGAGTTGCGGTTCTTTGCCTCAGTAAGCATATCCATGGAACTGAGTATCTCCAGCTTGCTTAAGAGCTGGTAATTGGCAATCTCTGCCGCAATAAAGAAGGTGGAGAGTTCAAGGGTCTCTTTGATCTTAACTGTATTTTCAACATTGAAGTTGATCGACCACATAAAGCCGAGGGTTTCATTGTTGTACTTGAGCGGGAAGATAACTATGCTGTGCGCGCCGGCCTCTGTGAGAGACTTATGCCACCCGGGATTAACGCTTTTCAGCCATTCCATATCGCCTTCGTCTTTGATGATCAGACAGGTGCTGTCGCCGATGGTGGAAGCCCAGGTCTTGCATATATCATAGAAGTCCTCATTAAGATAGGTATCCATAGGGAGCAGTCCGCAGTTCGGCTTGATAGCCTCACAGAGACTGGAGCAGCGGCGCTTTTTATCATTGATCAAAAGGATGCAGCAGTGATCCGAATCGCAGATCTGTCTTATATCATCTATGACATCATTGAAAGTCTGCTGTTTATTGTCTGAACCCCGCAGCTTTATGCAGGTCTGAAGGACCGCAGCTGAGGTATCGGCATCCAGGCTTGCCCTTTGCTCCGAATCCGCTTCCGGCGTCACCTCATAAGAATAGATGCAGTAACCGGTATCTTCCTTATCAGAGGTAAGAGGCAGCAGAAACATATTGAGCCAGAGTTTAAACTGGGGAAGTTCAACATAGGTATGCAGGGGCTGGCCGAGTACGGCACAGCGGTAGCAGAAATCTTCAAAATTCTTGTTTTCGGGGAAATACTCGGCATAAGGAGAATCCGGTATAAAAGCTTTATGCATGGTTGAAAGCATATCATCGCAGTGAGCCTTGTTCCCGTCAGCTATGCGTATGTTACCGTAGCTTCCGTCCGGAAACTTCTCAACTGACATTATACAGGTCTTGGTCTTATAGGCAGAAAGAATATTCTCAAAATTCATGGTATTTCCCTCCTGAATTCATATTATACAAAAAACGGCAGACTGCCGCAAGCGTTCACAAGCCATGTTTAAGGCGGCTTGAGACAAGCGGCTTTTTATGATAAAATACAAGGTTATAAGATGATTGAAAGGAATACAAAATGAAGAAGAAAATAAAGATAACTTTCAATGCGCCGGTGGTGCTTACATTTGCACTTATAAGTCTGCTGGCGCTGATACTTTCTTATATTACCTTCGGGGTGAGCAATAAGCTGCTGTTCATGACTTACCGTTCTTCGCTGCTTTCGCCCCTGACGTATCTGAGACTGTTTACCCATGTGCTGGGACACAGCGGCTGGGCGCATTTCATAGGAAACATGGCATATATACTGCTGCTTGGACCTATGCTGGAAGAGAAATACGGTTCTTCCGAGATCATATGGATAATCGTAAGTACCGCAGTGGTGACAGGTCTGGTCAACTGCCTGCTGTTCCCACTGACAGCGCTTTGCGGGGCCAGCGGTGTCGTATTTGCATTTATACTGCTGACTTCCTTTACAAGCTTTAAGCAGGGGGAACTGCCAGTATCGGTGATCCTGGTAGCTATGATCTATATAGGCCAGCAGGTCTATGACGGGCTCTTTGTACAGGACAATATCTCCAATCTTTCACACATCATAGGCGGTTTGGTGGGGGCAGTCATCGGATACAGACTGAATAAAAAGAAATGAGCGGGAAGCTGTATATAATGCGTCATGGCAGGACGGACTGGAATGACCGGCACAAGCTGCAGGGTCAGACGGAGATACCGCTTAATGAAGAAGGCAGGAAAATGGCTGCTGCGGCAGCGGAAGAATATAAGGATGTGCACTTTGATGTGGCCTTCTGCTCCCCGCTGATCCGGGCAGTGGAGACGGCAGAGATACTGCTGAAAGGCAGAGGGATACCGATCATCTGCGATGACAGGCTCAAAGAGGTGCGTTTCGGCATATATGAAGGCATAGAGAACAGCTTTGATATCCCGGACTGTCCGGTGAATGTGTTTTTCTTCGAACCGCAAAATTATAACGATCCGCCGGAAGGGGCCGAGAGCATAGATGAGCTGATGGAGCGGACCGGGGAGTTTCTGAAAGAGAAGGTTGAGCCTGAACTTGAGGCCGGAAAGGATGTGCTGATAGTCGGCCACGGAGCCATGAATTCGGCCATAATAACCCGGGTGAAGAACAGGGAAAAGAGTGAATTCTGGAAGGATGGCATAGAGAACTGTAAACTCATGAGACTCAGATAAGGGGGAGATGTGAATGAACTTTAACATGAATGACGGCAATCTGAATCCGGAAACGGAGAAGGGCATCAGCATCGCTTCGGCGGGAATAGGAGCAGTAAAGTATCTGGTGGCCGCAGGAGCCATGCTGTATATACTCTTTGGCAACGACCTTATTGATAAATTCGAGGGAACAGGTGATCAGGTATTGATGTCTGTTGCCGGGGCGATGAAGATAATGCTGGCTGCCTTTCTTATCATGTGCGTGGCGGCATTTATACAGAATCTGATACTGCTGATAATCTTGCTTAAAGGTGATCAGGAGACGGATTTCGGTATGAGGTTCATAAAGATCTCCGGAGTGATACAGCAAAGCGCAGGTCTTGTGATACAGTTCGTGATGGGGGCGGTATTTGCAGTTGTCGGCATCTGGTCCATGACGGGAGCCGGCGGAGTTATTAAGGAAGGCGACGAGAATGGATTCCTGATAGTGGGAGGTATCTTTGCCATAGCCGGTATAGGCTGCGCCGTCGGGGCCATTATAGGTTTAGTTAAAACAGCAAAAGGAGCATTGGGAGAATAATGAAAACCAAGGGATTAACAAGCGCTGAAGTACTTGAGAGAGCGAAGGACGGGAAGAACGTTCTGACACAGGGTAAAAAGAAGAGCCTGTTTTCAGTGATACTTTCACAGTTTGCTTCACCACTGCTGATATTATTGATCGTTGCAGCTGTGATCTCCATAGCAACCGGAGAGCTGATCGACGGCATCATAATAATCATCGTCGTACTGGCAAACGTGATCATCGGAACACTGCAGGAGCTGTCGGCAGAGAAGTCGGTGGAAGCACTGAAACAGATAAATGCTTCTACCGCAGTGGTCATAAGGGACGGAGCGGAGAAAGAGATACCCGCATCTGCGCTGGTGGTCGGTGATTACGTGATACTTGAAGCGGGACGCGTGATCCCGGCGGATCTGCATCTGGTACAGACCAGTTCACTGAAGGTAAATGAGTCGGCTCTTACAGGTGAGAGCCTTGCCGTTGAAAAAGACTGTAACGATAAAAGTGATGAGAAGACGCCTCTCGGAGACCGCAGGGACAAGGCCTTCATGTCCACGCTGGTGGAATACGGAAGAGGCGAGGGCATAGTAGAAAGGATAGGTGACAACACCCAGATCGGCAAGATCTCAGGCATGCTCAACAGCATCACCAAACAGGAGACGCCGCTTCAGAAGAATCTTAACAGCATCTCAATGGTGCTGGGTATCGCGGGCGTGGTACTCTGCATACTCATGTTCGTGTGCCAGATCTTCATCTATGATACCGAGATCATAGAGACGCTGATGATCTCCATAGCCTTTGCGGTAGCAGTCATACCCGAAGGACTGGCAACAGTGGTGACGCTGGTGCTTTCCGCAGGCATACAGAAGATGAGTAAGAGAAACGCCATAGTCAAACAGCTGCATGCTGTGGAGACTCTCGGCGCGGTCAATGTGATCTGCTCGGATAAGACCGGAACACTGACCCAGAATAAGATGACAGTGGTCAGATGGTATCTCTGCGGAGAGGAAAAGGAAGCGGGCAAAGTAAAGACGGAGGATCCTGTATTCTCCAAACTGCTGACCGGCTTCCTTGCTTGCAATGATGCAAAGTATTCGGAAGAGACAGGGGAAGAGATAGGCGATCCCACGGAGACCGCTTTTATCAAGTACGTTAAGGATAATAAGCTGGGCTATGATGAGATCATGTCCGGCATAAGCCGCTTTGACGAGATACCCTTTGATTCAGACAGGAAGATGATGACTACTCTGGACAGGGTGGAAAAGAGCGGAAATACGCTCAACGTCTCCTTCACCAAGGGAGCCATAGATTCGGTGATCGTGAACTGTGACCGTATCCTTGATGAAAAGGGCGTAAGGAAGATAACGAATGAGGACGTGCTGCTGGCAAGCCACTGCGCCGAAAAGATGAGCTCAGAGGCCTTGAGAGTCCTGGCTCTTGCATATCGTGAAGGGGATGAGAAACCTCAGGAGAAGGATATGATCTTTGCCGGACTTGCGGCCATGATCGATCCGCCCAAAGAGGGAGTTAAAGAGACTGTGGATCAGTGCCACCACGCAGGCATCGATGTGGCCATGATCACCGGTGATCACAAGATCACGGCTTTTGCCATAGCAAAGGAACTGGATATAGCAACGGATATATCCCAGAGCATCTCCGGTGCCGAGATCGACGCGACGGACCCGGAAGAATTCAGGAAGAACGTACTTAATTACCGTGTATTTGCCAGGGTATCACCTGAGAACAAAGTTCAGATAGTACAGGCTTTCCAGTCCCACGGCAAGATCTGTTCCATGACCGGTGACGGCGTGAATGACGCGCCATCGCTTAAGGCTGCGGACATAGGCGTGGCCATGGGCATAGGCGGAACGGAGGTGGCAAAGGATGCCGCCGAGATGATACTTGTGGATGACAACTTCATCACGATCAAGAATGCCGTGATGGAAGGAAGGAACCTGTTCAACAATATCAAGAAATCCGTGGTCTATCTCTTAAGATCCAACTTCGGAGAAGTGGTGCTGATGGCGTCCGCAATTTTTGCGGGACTGTCCGCGCCGCTCTCAACCATACAGATACTCTGGGTGAACCTTCTTACCGACACTGCGCCTTCACTGGCGCTGGGCATGGATGTAGGAAGCGATGCCGTAATGAACGAGAAGCCGAGGGATGTGAAGAGCGGGATACTTAATAAGGGCGATTATCTCAATATAGTGATACAGGGCGTGATAAGCGGATGCGCAGCTCTGTTTGCCTTCCTGTTTCCCTATATAGCAAGATACGGGGCAAACGATATAGCAGGAGTGATAGGCAGTGATCCGGAACTGCTGAAGCTCTGCAGGACCTACTGCTTCAGCACACTTGCCATCAACGAGCTTTTGATGGCCTATGTCTGCAAAACAAAGGGAAGCCTCGCTTTTGCAACGAAGGAATCCTGGAATAATAAAGTGCTCAATAGCATAACGCTGGTGGGGATAGTACTGCAGCTTTCGGTACTCGTGATATCGCCATTGCGTTCATTGCTGAAACTCGCAGAAGTTGGTATCGGAGATATATTAATCATCATACTGATCGCTGTAGCAGGGGTGCTGGTCAACGCAGCTATCACACTTGCAAAAGAACGACTGGACATAAAGAAGGAAAGAAATATATAAAAACAAGGATGGAGGTATTGAAAAATGGCTGATTATCTGTTTGAAGCAAAATATGATCCCTCGGGTAAGAAGTATGCTTACACTGAGAAAAAGCTGGTGCTGACACATCTGCTGCATAGCGCTGTCCAGCAATTGAGCGGATTGGGACAGATCCTCAGTGAAGAAGAGAATAAAGAGGTTGAAGACCTCATGGAAGCTCTGGTGATGGAGAAGGAGAAACCGTTTCCGCAGGATGAGGCAAAAAACTATTCCGAGTTTAACGGTGAGGGAGTCGAGATCCACAGTAACCAGTTCACACTGTATTATGAAGAGAAAGATGAGCAGTGGATAGAGGAAAAGCTGGAGAGGGTAAAGGAACTCAACCGGAAACTGGCGGAGAAGATAAAGATACCTGAGATGTCTGAATTCTACAGGATAAATGCGGAACTTATCGACATTTCAAAGGGAAATTTTTATCAGGCGGTAGAAGAGAACCCCTTCCTCGGGAGCCTTGTGGCCAGCCGTACTGCCATTGTCAAGTCCTCAGAGAGTATGCCGATGGAGAAGGCAGTCAATGGTATGAAGGGACTGGATGAGGCACAGAAAAACCTCCCGGAAAACCAGAAGGTGGATATCTTTGCTGACTATATGACCGTGCTCAACGGCGGTGAGGGAGAACTGGCTGCGGAATATCAGCGTCAGGAACTGGACAGAGACGGCTGGGAGGATCAGGAGGCTGTCGATGAATATGCAAAGAAGCTCCGCAGGGAACATCAGAAGATCATAGATGCCTTTGAACGGCTGTGTGAAGTAGAGGATAAGGGGCAGTACGATGCTTATATCAATAATATTCTTAATCACTTAACGGAACAAAGACCTGCAAATAATGGTGAAGGCGCCATAAGAGGACTGACCGCGGCTATCGGAGCCATGAAAGGGGAAGTGCATGCCCTTGACAAAGGCTGGGGAGCCAGGGATGTGGGCATCTTTTCTGTATTCGGAGCCATAGAGGGAGGCATAAATAAGGCAAAACATATCCTGACTGATAAGGATCAGATCGAGATGAACAAAGTTCTTGAGGAGGACTTTAAAAAATTTAAGGATAAATACTGGGATCTGGAAAATCCTACTGCAGAGGAAAAACTTCAGATAAGCCGGGAGTTAAAAGGCTTTATCAGCAAATACCGCAGTTATCCTGCCTTTTCCTGGGCTTCTTCGTCATTTTCAAGGATGGAGAAATGTCTTGCAGATATACGAAAGGATGCGGAAAAAGAATATGCCGAAGAGCACAGCGCTTCCGAGGTCTCTAAGAGGGATGATAAGGAATACCAGAATGTGCTTGATTATTATGAACAGCTGCAGGATGTCATGGACAGCGTAAAAAGGATAAAAGAAACCTTCAATAAGATAGAAGAGATCATGACGAATGATGAAAAAAGGAGGATGCAAGATCACAAACTGCCTGAAACCGGCTTATACAGGACGATGAGGTCCGCGCTTAATGAGCTGACACCTAAGAAAAAGGAGCTGACACCTGATAATATCAATCTCAACCTTAGCAGGCTGGTGGCAGTCATGGATAAAATGAAGGAGCTGCAGCCGGGAGTCCTGCCGGCAGACATGATAGGGCTTGCCCGTGACGGGAAAGAGCTTCTGGGTAATCCTGTGCCTGAAATGAATGCAAAGCTTAAGGGTTCCGTTGATTATAACCGTCCTTTTAGGGAAAGCATGGAAGTGATGATGAGGAGCGGGAAGAATAAGGCTGCGGTCTATGTTGCAGGCGGGCTGATGGATCTTAAAAATGACAATCCCGACAATATCCTAGGCGGAGCGGAGTTCGAAGTGGTCGGTGATGACGAGATACGTGCGGCAAAAGCCGGAGCCATAGACCGTAAGCGTTATGAGGCAGAACATAAGGAGGAACTGGAAGCCACCGCAAAGAGAAATCTGGAGGAACGCAAGGCCAGGGAGAAAGCCGAAAAGAATGGTAAGAAAGGCAAGAGCAGCAAGACGGATGTGAAACATCTGATAATTGAAGAAGGCATAGAGGAGCCTGAAAGGGAGAGTACAGGCAGGAGATCAAAGGACAGCGATCAGCCTGCAAAGGAGATAAAAAAGTCCGGAAAGAAGAAATGATAACTGTATAAAGGCATAAAAAAAGAGCGGCGCTGATCAGCGCCGCTCTTTTAAGTATATTTAGAACTTACCTGCCTTTGCAGCCTCTTCGATGGAAACTGCGGTAGAAACTGTCATACCTACCATAGGGTTGTTGCCGGCACCGATCAGACCCATCATCTCAACGTGAGCGGGAACTGAAGAAGAACCTGCGAACTGTGCATCTGAATGCATACGGCCCATGGTATCGGTCATACCGTAGGAAGCGGGACCTGCAGCCATGTTATCGGGATGAAGTGTACGGCCTGTGCCGCCGCCCGATGCAACCGAGAAATACTTCTTGCCTGCTTCAAGGCGTTCCTTCTTGTAGGTACCTGCAACGGGATGCTGGAAACGGGTAGGGTTGGTTGAGTTACCGGTGATGGAAACGTCAACGTTCTCTTTCCACATGATAGCAACGCCTTCGCAAACATCGTTTGCACCGTAGCAGTTAACCTTTGCACGGGGGCTGTTAGCATCCTTGGAGTAGCACTTTCTGAATACTTCCTTTACGGTGTTGGTGTAAGGATCGTACTCGGTTTCAACGAAAGTGAATCCATTGATTCTGGAGATGATCTGTGCAGCGTCTTTGCCAAGTCCGTTAAGGATAACGCGAAGGG
>JAEEGL013453833.1_pt1 | contig 56719 bp, 45 predicted proteins | sample 9134231 | NCBI WGS metagenome assembly JAEEGL01 (sample SAMN16246548, study PRJNA631951) | gut metagenome | biome: gut microbiome; feature: rumen; material: fiber-attached | host: Bos | place: Iran: Karaj | collected 2018-10
AATTGTTAACCGCCCGATCCCATTGTCCTGATTATACGTTATTCTTTTATTGACTTTCTATCTGTATTTCTCGCAAATTTACTATTTTTGCTCTCGCATTCCCAGTTCGCAGACAACCACGCTGCAAATCTAAGGTTTGCAATCAAAAATAAAATACAAATGAAGAAATTATCCGCCTTATTACTGCTTGCATTGGCTTCCATCATAGCTTCTGCACAAGACACCTCCTTTGAATATGACCCCATAACCGATGGCATGGAATGCACTTCCATCACCGTAGGCAAAAAAGCATCCGCAGATGGCTCTGTCATAACCTCCCACACTGACGACAGCCACCGCACACGAACAAACATACTTGTTGAAAAGGCTGCCGACCATAAGAAAGGTGAGATGGTCACCATGTACAAACGCCAGTGGGCAAAGAAAGTCGAAGGGAAGATGGACAAATACGAGAACATCGAAATCGGTGAAATTCCACAGGTTAAACACACCTACCAATTTCTCAACACAGCATACCCTTGTGTCAACGAAAAGCAACTTGCCATCGGTGAATCGACATTCAGCGGAAGACCCGAACTCAAGTCCGATGAGGGGTTAATTGACTGCCAAAGGTTATGTATGCTAATGCTTCAAAGATGCGCCACTGCAAGAGAAGCAATAGTCATGGCAGGTGACTTGCTGGAAAAATACGGATGGAATGATGCCGGAGAATGTCTCACCATCGCTGACAAAAACGAAGTATGGCACTTCGAGGTCCTCGGACCCGGCAAAGGCAAAACCGGCGCAGTATGGGCTGCACAACGTGTTCCTGATGACCACATATCAGTCAACGCCAACGCATCGAGAATAAGGAGAATCGACCTCAACGACAAGGATTTCTTCATGGCATCGAAGAATGTTTACTCGCTTGCCGAAGAAAACGGCTGGTGGGACAAAAGTCAGGGCGAATTTGAGTTTGCATACGCCTACGCTCCCAACTCACGCACCAGTATTGCCTGCAGCCGCCGCGAATGGCGCGTCTTTAACCTCCTCGCCCCATCGCTAAAGCTCGACCCCAACGCCGAAAACTTCCCGTTCTCCGTCAAACCCGACACCTTAGTCTCTGTCGCCGACCTGGTTAGGGTCTTCAAGGACTATTATGAAGGAACCGAGTTTGACATGCGCCAAAGCCTTACCGTCACCGACAAGGACGGCAAAACGATAATTTCTCCAATGGCCAGTCCTTTTATGAAGAACGATGAACTTAAGATGCTGAAAATAAACGGAGCATGGGGATGGAGATATGAACGCAACATCGCCGTCCATTTCACAGTTTATGGGACCATCATCCAATGCCGCGGCTGGCTGCCTGATGAAATAGGGGCATTATGCTGGTTCGCCCTCGACAACGTGGCCTCATCAATCTACGTTCCGATCTATGCCAATGTCACTGACCTGCTTTCCGAATACAAGACCGACGGTCGTGAAACTGGCTTCAGCCGCTCATCAGCATGGTGGTGTTTCAATCGTCTCGGAACACTGACAGCACAACGCTGGGGCGACATGCACAAAGTCGTTGATGCAGTCTGGAACCCGATGCAGGAACAGTTCTTCAAAGACCAATTGGCAACAGACAAAACGGCAATCGCCCTTTACAACAAAAAAGACCTGTCAGGGGCTATCAGAACACTGACTGAATTTACAAACAAATGCGGCAACGAAGCCCTCAATGCGGCATGGGAAACCGGAGACAAACTCTGGACTATCTTCGACGGACAATGGTGATATAAGCTATGAATGCAGAGCGGTTTAGAACGACTTTTGACATTCCAGAGTCGAAAGATAAAATAACGTACAAAGATAATTTGACGTTCATGGGCTCGTGCTTTTCCGAAAACATTGCCAACAGAATGAAATTGTTGAAATTCAACACGTTGGCAAATCCTTTCGGGATAATGTTCAATCCTTTGTCGATTGAAAACTGCATCCGACAAGTCATAAACGGCAGACACTACAAACCGGAAGACCTTATTGAATATAATGACAAATGGCTGAGCCTCGACCACCATGGTGATTTCTCCGACATTGACCGGCAGGCATGTCTTGAAAAAATCAATATGGCAGTCCAAAATGCACATAAGACAATCAAAAGCACTTCCTTTGTTTTCATAACCCTCGGCACATCAGTAGTTTATTTTTATAACAAAACCGGACTTCCAGTCGGCAACTGCCATAAAATTCCGGCCAACAATTTCACTCCTCGAAGGATTTCGTTAATAGAAGCCGTAAACAGTCTCGACAACATCGTACAGATGATTTCCAAGGAAAGTTACAATTCGCATATCATCTTCACTGTCAGTCCAATACGCCATTGGAAAGACGGTGCGGTTGAAAACCAGAGAAGCAAATCCACACTCATATTGGCGATTGATGAAATATGCAGAAAATACGGCAACAAAATCGGATATTTTCCTGCTTACGAAATCATGAACGATGAGCTGCGCGACTACCGTTTCTATGCTGATGACATGCTGCACCCAAGTACAACAGCCGTGGATTATATTTGGGACATCTTCAAAAAAACATACATTGATGCGTCATGTCACGAAAGGATTATGCTTACTGACAAGCTGAACAAGGCTCTGGCGCATCGTTTTGAACATACTCCATCAGCAACCGAGAAAGCAAAATTCGATGAATACGTTGATAGTCTGCGAAAACAATTGGACTCATTTCTGTAAAAGACTACCGCGAGACACATTTATCACATTCATCTGACATTTAGCACAGTCGAACTTCAATTCATAGCGTTTGTCGTTATTTTCGAGGAACAATCTGCCCTTGTATTCCTCGTCAACATTCTTTGATTTCAGACACTGTCCCATTTCATAACGGAGACAATACTTTGTGGTCATCAGCACTATGTCGCTACAGTCACGGGTTGAATCCGGACCAGCTTCAAGTTCGGTCACATGATGCCTATGGTAGAAATTCACAGCCAACTTATTGGTAATGTTTGTCCTATAATCGACTTCCCCAATGATATACGGAACATCTGTTTTTTCAAACTGGATGTCCTCAGACTTGAATTTATTACGACGGACATCGAGCAGATTTTCCACACACATTCGCCGCAATTCATTCAGCACAGAAGCAGGAATGAAATATGTTTCCGTACTATTATCAACAAATTCAACAAGTTTGAAAGGTGTTTGTCCCAATTTCGACAACTGCTGTCGAATCTGAAAACGAACTTTCTCAGCGTTATTTGCAGGAGTATGCTCCAAAGTGACCGCAGCTGTCGCCGTGCATCCGTCTTCATCTGTAATCTTCAATCCAAATCCGCAATCAGAAAGGGCAAATTCCATATTCACGGCAATTTTACGCTCCGCCGAGTCATCACGCTGAAGCTTCCTTTCAAATTCCATGTCATTGTTTCGGTACAGGATAGTACCCTTCTTAATATTAACTGGCTTATTTGGTGTGATGATGTTGTTTTGAAATCTGTTGACAAGAAATCCGTCAAGTCCTTCATTGTTAAAAAAACAGACTCCATCGCCATTATGGAGTTCCTCCGACAATTCAGCCTTTATTGCGTCAGTGTATGGAACCAAAACTTTGCCGATTTTTTTCCCGAGAGATTTCTGAGTAAGATATGATGCCATCTGCGAACGGTACCCATCCAGCATATATGTTGTAAAACCTCTATTGAACGTCCTTTCAGGGTCAGGGGCAAATGAAAAAATGGTAGTGCCAGAGGAAGTTTTATGATAATTGTCTCCAAGATTGTCAATAAGTTGACGATAATATGCGGTTACATTTTTCACATAGCTCAAATCCTTGAGTCTGCCTTCGATTTTAAATGAGGAAACTCCGGCGGCAGCAAGCAGTTTCAGATATTGTGAAGCGTTGAAATCCCGCAGGGAGAGGAGATGTTTGTCATGGACAAGGACATCACCTTTTTCATTCAGGAGATCATATTTTGAACGGCAAGGCTGGGAGCACTCTCCCCTGTTGCCGCTTCTACCATTGATGGAAAGACTCATGTAGCACTGGCCACTGTAACATACGCATAATGCCCCATGGATGAAGCACTCCAATTCCACCGTAGTATTCTTGCTAATATCCATGATTTCGTTGACTGACAATTCACGTGGCAAAGTAACTCGCTGGAAACCAGCTTTTTCAAGAAACAGCACTTTCTCCGGAGAGATATTGTGCATCTGCGTACTCGCATGAATTTGTATCGGTGGCAAGTCCATTTCAAGAATGCCCATATCCTGAATAATTATGGCATCCGCTCCGGCCTCATAAAGTTCGTAAATCATCTTCCTTGCATCTTCAAGTTCATCATCAAACAACAAGGTGTTGACTGTAACGAAAACCTTTGCGTTGAAGACATGTGCATAATCAACAAGTTGGGCTATATCTGCAATTGAGTTGCCCGCTGCGCTGCGTGCCCCAAACCTTGGTGCACCAACATAGACAGCGTCAGCGCCATGATTTATTGCAGCCTTCCCAAACTCAAGATTCTTTGCCGGCGCCAGCAGTTCCAGATAATAATTGTCTTCCAAGATTATTTTAGTTTATTCACGCAAAAGTAGAGAAAATAAATTATCTTTGTAGTATTGAATACAAATGAATTATTAACCGTTAAATTCATGTTTACATGAAAAGAATATTAAGCATTATCATATTGCTTCTGACGATGACAGGATATGTCAGTGCTCAAGAGACATTCACATACGATTTTAACAGTCTGAGCATAGGAAATCTCAACGGGCAAGACGGTTGGATTTCTGTGAAGCACAGTGCCGGCGGAGGCCACAACGTTGTTGACGAGGTAGGTCCCCAAGGCCTGGTTACACCCGATGAAACTCTCGGGGTATTCTTCAACAACGCCAACACAAACTATGGTGAAGTCGCCACTCACAAATATGCAGAAAACTTCCCGATAGACTTCTCCTTAGGAGGGACTTACCAGATAGAAATGGATATGGCGCGAAATTGGTGGGGCACTCTTTTCGGAGTCGGATATGATGCTGACGGCAACGGTGTTATTCTGCCTCCTATGAGTTACGAGACCACACAGCCGAATCCTAACCTTCAGATCGAAGACGGAGGGGTATATTTCGTCACCACCGGCAGCTCAACGAATCCAAAATTCATCAACGGGATTGTGCTGCCAGACAACACTCTGCCTGTTGACTTCGACTACACTAACGATAATGCCTGGACCCGCTGGCGCATTCTTCTCGACTTGGATGCCAACTATGGTGCTGGAAGCGTGGCGCTTTTTGCCGACTGGTCTTGCTCAGGTGACAACTTCGAACCGATAGCAGAGATACAAGGTCTGAATATTGGACTGACTCCAGGTTCCGGCGACCGTTTCGACCCAGCAGCATGGGACGGCTTCTTCTTTTTGAGCTCAAGTCACGGCGGATGGGACAACATCAAAATCACCCATATTCCTTCCGGACTTGCTTCACAATTCATTGATTTCACTGCAATACCTAATAAATTAACCATTGATGAGCCATTTCAGATTACAGCCACATCCACATCAGGTCTTCCAGTATCATTCGAGTTAATCAGCGGCCCGGCAACTCTCAACGGCAACGTGGTGACACTCACTGGCGAAGAAGGGACCGTTTCAATAAGAGCAACGCAAAACGGTGATGACAACTGGCAGGCCGCACCTCCGGTCACCCGCAGTTTCAATGTATATGACCCGGCATTATACGCCCCGACCATCACAATAAGAAGACCTTATAATGGCACTGACGTATATCTTGCAAATCTGGAGCCGATGCTCGTAGTAGCCTCCGTAGATGTTGACCACGATGACGTCATCAAAGTGCAACAGATAGAATTCTCCGTTAACGGCGAAACCGTCTATGGTGCCGGACATGGAACAAACTATTATACGGCAATATGGGAACCTTCGGAATATGGACAGACAAATATGACAGTGACAGTGACCCTCAGCGGCAACCACAGCTACAGTACTGAAAACTCATTTTACATAACCAATAACATTTCGAGCTACAATGTCACGACTTTCGATGGCACAATACAAGTAAGTCCGACCAACCAAGTTATCTATGGTGAATTCATATTCCCGTCATCTGTAGGAAGTTACAATAGTGTCAGTGGTCATCTTGAAATGAACTGCGCACCGCCGAGCGGATGCGACCCATACGACCGCGTAGCAAACTTGAAAATCAAAAATGTTGACGGTAACTGGATAGAACTATTCAGATATATTACTCCTTTCGGCATTGCCTGCAGCGACAATATCGACCTCTCCGATTACCTCAATGTCCTTCAAGGACTTGTTGAATTCAGATTCGAAGTTGTATGCTGGGATGGCAGCGGTTATCTTCCAGTCCTCAATTTCAACTTCAATCCGGGGACACCAGACTACAAATACATTGACATCAGCGAAATATGGTGTCAGGTATTTGACTTCGGTGATTTTTCACAACTTCAGCCTGTTCCTACTGCCTATATTGACATCAACCCTCATGCCCAGAAAGTCAATCTCAAAATGACTACCACAGGGCATAACTGGAGCAGCAACACGGCCCCCAACTATTCGGTCAACACTGATAATGCTGCAGAATTCTACGAAGGCACACATCTGATAAAGATTAATGGTGCCGATAAATTCACGCAGCATCTCTGGCCTGAATCCGGCTCATGTTATCCTAATCCGGCAGGATGCAACAATCAGCAAGGCACATACCTATATCCTCGTCAGGGCTGGTGCCCGGGTTCAATTGCCATGGTATGGAACTGGGATCTTTCAGAATATATAGGCTCACCTTTCACTATTGATTATATCTTCGACCCAAGTTACACAGATTTCTGTCACCCAAATTATCCTGAATGCGTTGACGGTCAGAACGGCTGTCCAAATTGCGATGCTCCCGACAATCCAATACTCAATGTTGCAGCCAAAGTACTGACATACAGCAATAACGTCAACGTTTTCGACGGTGCCACTTCACATCTCAATGAAAACAGCTATGGAATCACCATCCATCCTAATCCTTCATCAGGCATATTCAAAATAAGCAGCTGCAAACAGGAACCAATGAATGTGACCATTGTCAGCATTACAGGCCGAACAATAAAAGATTTCAAATGGTATGGTGATGAAAAGACAATAAACCTGTCAGACCTTCAGAAAGGCACATACATCTTTAAGGCTTCAGGCAAAAACGGCGTGGAAATCAAAAAGTTAGTGATCATGTAATCACCTTTCAAATAATAGGTTGCAAATGGACCTGCTATTAAATTACACTCCTAAAATTCTTTATGCCCTCGGTGAGACCTTCACCGGAAACGATGAGATATACTCCTGGCTGCTCAACAACGGTTTTCCGGAGTTGGCAGCCTTTTCGAGTGCGGTAAGAGGCAGCGAAAAGGCCAATGAATGGCTGCTCAACAACGGCTATGCCGCCTTTTCAGCCCTCGACTATACCATCGATAACAACAAAAATGCCCGTATGTGGCTCGAAAAATATGGCTACACTATCGAAATTTTATTTGCCGACACATGCAACAAAGAGTCAAATGCCGCACAAAAGTTGCAAGAAATGGGTTTGGATGTATTAGTTCACCTTGCCGACCAGATAAACAAATTCCGCGACAGCATGTTTTTCAATCCATTTAAATTCAGGCCATAATTCATGCAAGAGACTGTAAACCAAAACATAATAGCAGCACTTGAAGAATTGAATTTCAACGGATGGACTCCGATTCAGGAAAAGGTGATTCCAGTCCTTCTACGTAAATCCACCGACCTTATTGCACTTGCACAAACGGGTACCGGCAAAACAGCTGCGTATGGAGTGCCGCTAATCAACGACATATCCAACTCCCGCTTTACGCTGACCCCTGCGGTTGTGCTGTCACCTACCCGAGAATTGTGTATTCAGATAGCTGAAACACTAAATTCCTTCGCAAAATATCTCAACGACATCTCAATCGTCGCCATCTATGGAGGCACAAACATTTCAGGTCAGATTAATCAGCTGAAATCCAAAACAGACATATTAGTCGCAACTCCCGGCCGTCTGCTCGACCTGAGCCGCCGTCATGAAGTCAATATAAGCAAAATAAAGACTTTTGTAATCGATGAGGCCGACAAGATGTTCAACATGGGATTCATCGTTGAAATCAGCGACATCCTCAACCGCACTTCAGCAAAAAAGCATCTATGGCTGTTTTCAGCGACAATGCCAGTTGAACTGGAATCCACAATCGGCAGATATCTCAACAATCCTCTAACTGTCACAGCAGGTCCGACCAACTCTATCGCCGACAATGTAACCAACGACTATTACGTTGTTGACCCATCGAACAAATTCAAGGCGCTGACTCATATAATTGCCTATTATCCAGACATCTACGCAATAATTTTCTGCAAGACAAAACAGATAGCCCAGAAACTCGCTGAGAGACTTATCAACAGCAATTTCTCCGCAGATGCACTTCACGGTGACCTTACACAGGAACAACGTGACGCCGTAATGCTGAAATTTCGCACAAAAAACGTACGTCTTCTGATTGCCACCGATGTGGCTGCCCGTGGGATAGACATAGACAACCTTACACACATCATCCATTACAACGTTGCGGATGATTCCGAACAGTACATTCACAGAAGCGGCAGAACCGCTCGTGCCGACAAATCAGGCACCGCAATCACTCTTGTAAGCGTAAAAGAGCAGTTTAAACTGCAAAACATCGCCTCCACCCATCACATCATATTTCATAAACAGCTTGTGCCGTCCGGCGATAAAATCACCAAACAACACATATTACACACAATAGAATCACTTGCAGATGAGAACTTCTCCAATGATGAGATTAGCAAAAGGTTTCCAAACGTTATCTCGGCAATTTCTGAAAACGCCAACAAATCATTGGAACATATGTCCAAAGAAGAAATCATCAAACGAATTATATCTTTGAAGATCAATACATTATCAAACGATTACAATAGCGATAAAGACATCAACATTGACAATCTTGAAGAGATAACTGCCATTGAAAAGCAAAAATCCGCTGATACCGATTACAATATCCACGAAGCCATTGCCGCATCAACCAACGGTTTTGTCAAACTAAAAATAAACATCGGACATAAAACCGGTACAGTACCGGTACGATTGATAAGCCTCATCAACGATACAGTAAGGCACAAAGTGAAGATTGGAAAGATAGACATTCTCGATGATTACACAATTTTCGAGGTCGAAAACGCGTTTGTGAAAATGGTTATTTTAGCCTTTGATGACCGCGAAGACAGAAGATATAACGTAGAAGTGTACAACCATAAACTCTTACAAGACGACAATTAATCAACCGATGGTCCTTACGGTCCTCGGACAAAGACAATAATGAACAACAACAAGAAAATAATCGGAACGATATGTGGGATTGGCGCAGCGGTATGCTACGGCACCAATCCGTTGGGAGCACTCAATTTATATGGTGAAGGGATGACTACGAACTGTGTCCTTTTCTACCGATTCGCATTAGCATGGCTCATAATGACCATTGTGATGCTGTTGCGCAAGGAAAATCTGAAGGTTTCATGGCGGGAGTTCGGTATAGTCTCAATTCTCGGCATTCTTTTCATCTTTTCATCACTCAGTCTTTATCTGAGTTTCCATTTCATGCCGGCAGGGGTGGCTTCCACCATACTCTTCACATATCCGATAATGACGGTTATCATCATGGCATTGGTTTATCACGAAAAGGCAAGCATATACACCTTGCTGTCCATAGGACTCGCCACCATAGGCGTAATGCTGCTGTATTGGACAGGCGAAGGGCAGACTTTAAACCCATGGGGAGTTGTGCTGGTGCTGATTTCAGCGCTCTCGTACGCCATATACATTGTTGTGGTGGGCAAGGCAAATTTGCAATGTTCATCTTTCAAAATCAACTGGTATGTACTGCTGTGGTGTGCAATAGGTATGCTGATTTACACGTGGATAGGAAACAATGCAAATCCGGGCAGCATGCCACTGTTGTTTCCACAAACAGTCAAGGCATGGTTTTATGTGGTATGGTTAGCAATTATCCCGGGAATTGCAGCCCTGGTGATGATGACCTACTCCAGCAAATACATAGGTGCAACACCGACCGCCATACTTGGCGCTCTTGAACCGCTGACAGCAGTAATCATCGGCATATTTGCATTCGGCGAAATTTTCACAGGCAGACTTGCAGTAGGTATCGTCCTTATTCTATCTTCCGTGATACTCGTCACTTTAAGCCAAAATGTAAAACATACATAACACTCACTCGGAAACTCAAACTATTATTATACATAAAACGCCAAACAATTACTATTTTTGCAGACCAAAAAATAAAATTAAAAGCATAAAAATGAAAAAGTATTTATTATCTGTTGTCATCATCATGATGTTTTTCGGGGCATCAGCACAAAATCTTCAGTTACACTACGATTTCGGAAGATACCTTTATGATGATTTGAAGAAAATTGACGAAGACAATCCCGGACGATTTCCATTGACAAGCACGTACGAATTCTTCAAGGCCGACAGAATCGGCAGCACATTCTTCTTTGCAGATTTCGACTATTCCTCCAAGAGCGTTTATGGCGCTTATTGGGAAATATACCGCGAATTCTGTTTCTGGCCGAATTCAAAGATGAACTGGCTGTCGTTTCATATTGAATACAATGGCGGGCTTAGCCGCATGGCAGGAGGCTACAATGATGCATGGCTGACCGGTCTCACCTATTCCGGTCATTCGCAAGATTATACGAAAACATGGTCATTAAGCGTAATGTACAAACTGATTCCCAACACAATAGCATGCCATGACCCTTCAATCACGGATAATTTGCAAAAAGACATCCACAATTTCCAGATTACAGGAGTTTGGGGAGTTGATTTTGCGCACGGCTGGTGCAGGTTCGACGGGTTCTTCGATTTCTGGCGTGAGGCGCGTGCATGGCAATACAGCGAAATACATCCTCAAGGGACACAATATATTTTCATCTCAGAACCACAAATATGGGTTAATCTGGATAAGATTCATGGATGGGAAAACTTCCATTTCAGCGTAGGCTCAGAAGTTGAAATATCCAACAACTTTATTGCTGAAGGTTTTTACTGTATTCCCACTATAGGAATAAAATGGGATTTGTCGAAATAAACAACAAGTATGGGCAAAAAAATTACTCTATTGCTATTAGGGATGTTATGCTGTTTCAGCGCATTAGCTCAATCCCGAGGTCGGTCATTCACCATCAGCGGCACAATTACTGACATGGAAAGCGGTGAAACGCTGATAGGTGCAACCATTTACGATGCACGAACCAATAAGGGTACTGCCACCAACTCATTCGGCAGATATTCTCTCACATTACCCAAAGACACAGTTGAGTTGGTAATCTCCTATGTGGGCTATTCGTCTTATCAGGAGACATTTATGTTAAACGGTAACCGTGAACTGAACTATGCCATGAAACCGTCCGTAGAATTGGAAACCGTCAACATTGTCGGCGAAAAAGTCAACAGCGTCAAGTCTTCACAGATTAGTGCCATCGACATACCCGTCAAGCAAATCAAGTCAATACCGGTCATCTTCGGCGAGACAGATGTCCTGAAAGTAATACAGCTTATGCCTGGTGTACAGAGTGGCAGCGAAGGCATGTCGGGAATGTATGTCCGCGGAGGCGGTCCTGATGAAAACCTGTTTCTGTTAGACGGCATACCGCTCTATAATGTAAACCATTTAGGAGGCTTTTTCAGCGCATTCAACAGTGATGCAGTAAAGAACATCACGCTATACAAGGGCAGTTTTCCGGCACATTTCGGAGGAAGACTGTCAAGTGTCCTTGACATCACCACCAACAACGGCAATGACAAGAAGATACATGGCAGTGCCAGCATTGGACTTATCAGCGCAAAAGCCAACATCGAAGGTCCGATAATAAAGGAGAAAACGACATTCAGCCTGAGTTACCGCAGGACATATTCTGATTTGTTCACACGGCTTGCACTCGCAATGGCCTCAACCAAAACTTCCGATTCCGAAGTCTATAAAGTCACAGGAGGATATCATTTCTACGACCTCAACGGAAAGATAACCCATAAATTCAGCGACCGCAGCCATCTTTTCGCATCATTATACATGGGCGATGACAGATTGGCAGCACGTGTGAGATTCAAAGAAGAACATGATGTCAACTATTATGACCGTGAATACATGAAACTGGGCTACAACTGGGGCAATATAGTAGCAAGTCTGCGATGGAACTACGAATTGGGGCCAAAACTGTTCATGAACCTCACAGGTGCCTACACACGCTACCGCAACGATATCAAGACAGGTGTTGAATTCGAAGGGAAGAACGAATACATGACATACAACGAGGAGATGAGCATGACATATAAAAGCGGCATACGTGACATCATTTCTTCTGCCGATTTCGACTATGCACCGTCACCAAACCATGCAATACGCTTCGGCACCTCTGTGACGGAACACATTTTCACACCTGAAGTCATGAGTCTTTACATGTTCGACAGCAATTACACGGAGGGGAACATTGATTCCGTCATCGGCGAAAGTAAGGTCTATGCCACTGAACTTAACGCATACATCGAAGACGACTGGTCGATATCCAACGTGATAAAGCTCAATGCAGGCGTGCGTTTTAGCGGCTTCGCAGTACAAAACACCTTCTACCCTTCCGTCCAACCACGACTGAGCGGACGTGTTATCATTACCGACGACCTGTCGTTCAAAATCGGATACGCATATATGACTCAATACATGCACCTGCTTTCAAACAGCAACATAAGTTTGCCAACCGACCTGTGGGTGCCGGTAACCGAAAATATAAAGCCTATGACCTCACAACAGGTGGCGGCAGGCTTCTTCTACAAACTGAAAAACATGTTTGACTTCAGTATCGAAGGCTACTACAAAACCATGAACAATTTGCTGGAATACAAAGACGGTGCCTCGTTCTGGAGTTCGAGCACCAAATGGGAAAACAAAGTGGCCATGGGACGCGGATGGGCATACGGCGTGGAATTTCTCGTTCAGAAAAACATAGGCAAATGGACAGGATGGATAGGCTATACTTGGAGCAAATCGATGCGTCTCTTCGACCGTGAAGATATGACCATAAGCAACGGCAAACCTTTCCCTGCAAAATACGACCGCCGGCATGATATCAGCATCATAGTGATGTACAAACCATCCGAAAAATTCGATATCAGCACGACTTGGGTATATAACACCGGCAATGCAGTCACTCTTGCAATTCAAAACTATGATGATTACAACGATGTATATCCTTATTACAACGATATACCTTACATTGAAAGCCGTAACAACTATCGTATGCCTGCATACCACAGAATGGATCTCAGCATCAACTTCCACAAGCAGAGCAGGCATGGTGTACATACATGGAATATCAGCGTTTACAACGTTTATAACCACAAAAACCCATACTTGATTTATGTCGGATATGGAGAACCCTATATTGATGATGAAGGTAACACCTATAACAATTCTCTGATGAAACTCTCGTTGTTCCCAATTATTCCGTCTTTTTCATATTCGTTTAAATTCTAAAAATGGAACAAAGCAACCGAGAAATCTCATAAATTATCAACAATCAAACTTTTAAGTGAAAATGAAAAATACAATATACAAGTTAAGCATTATAGGAGTGGTGATGATATTAATTGCAGGATGCACGGAAGCAATTGATTTCAATGGCAAGGAAACCTACCCTTATGCAGTCCTCATCAGCGACAATTACCCTGACTCTGCCGTTAAATTACATTTGTCATGGAGCAGGTTTTTCCTTAAAGACAATGACGAGCCCTATAAAACCATTGACAATGCCAACATACAGCTTATGCAAAATGGCCTGATGGTGTCTCAGACAGCAGCCGAAAACGGTGATTATTTCTTCGACTGCATCCCTGCTGAAGGTGACTCACTGTCGGTTTCAGTAAACATCCCAGATTATGAACGCGGCACACTATCGGCCACAAGTGTCATCCCTCATTATCCGGACATAGAAATCATCAGCTGCACAGTAACCGAATCCGTCGACACATACGGTGATAATGTGAAAAAATATACCATCAAGTTCAGCATCAACGACCCTGTAGGCGACAACTACTATAAAATGCAACTCAGATACAGCACTTATTATGACAGCACACAATTCTACTCGTGCAGTTTTAACTGCAGTGATCCTATGATTGTGGAATCCAATGACATAATTAGTACCATCGAAGGTTCAGACGACATCTATAAGTATATTTGCTTTAAAGACAGCTATTTTGAAGGGCAGTCACATATAATAACTATAGAATACACCTTTTATTATTTCGGATCCGAACCTTATATCTTTCAATTGGTATCCAGCTCCTTAAATGCACCAACATTCCAATATTACAAGTCAATAGAAACTATGAGCAACTCCTCCAGCTTGTCTTTCTTCAACGAGCCGGTACAAGTAATCTGCAATATTGAAAACGGTATCGGACTATTCAGTGGTATGGCAACAAAGAATTTCTATATCAAGCCATAGCAGATACCTGGAATCACTGTTCCACGTTATTTTTGCTATAGTAAATCACATCGTTGCGTTCGTCCCAACCTTGTGACTTCCAGAAGTGTTTTCCAAGTTCATTGTCTCCCTTCACAAGAAGTCCATTCTTCTTGATTCCCTCTATTTCCGACACTTTGATAACCTCATCAAGCAATTTCTTGCCGATGCCCTGACAACGGAAATCCTTGTCAACAACAGTATGGTAAATGTACGCACGTCTTCCGTCAATACCGCACAATATCACGCCAACTATTCTACCATCATAGACTGCGACAAAATTTGAAGTGGGATTCTTCTTCAGAAACTTTTCAATTCCCTCCCGTGAGTCATCATAACTTCTGAGAGCCATACCTTCAGTTATTGTCCAAAGACGATATACGTCATCGTAGTCATCTATAGTCATCAACCTGACTATCAGCATATTGATATCAATTATCATAATTATTAATTAATTTATTTTCGCTTTCAGTAAAACTGTGAACCACGACTGTCGAATCGTTCAGACGGATCTTCAACCAAGATGTCAATTCGGCTATTACCGAATCATTCAATTTATGATCTGACAATGTGATGACAGAAATACATGGAGTAATCTCAAGATTGTCAGCACCCACATTGACTCCACGCGAGATGGTGACATTGCTGACATACGGATATTTGTACTTAATCTCTCTTGTGACCTGGGAATACGGAATCTCATCAGTCTTGACAGCAGCCAATTCCTGCTTCAGCTTGTCTATTTCCATGTCTTTGTATGCAAGTTCAAAATCAGTATGTTCATATATTTCCCGCATCATTTCATGAATATTGTCATTATATCTATTTTTATTAACCTCGATTTTAATTTTGTCTTCATCGATGCCATGATATTTTGCCGAAGCAATAAGTGATGCCATCTCTTCATCAGAAAATTCATTGCCGGTGAAAAAAACTGTAACCTTTCTATTCTTCTTGCTACTTCCTTTCTGTATTTCATAGTCATAAATATAAGAGCCGCCAAACGTCTTATTTTCCGTCACAAAATCCCGAACCTCCATTTCAAAGTTATTACTTCGAATCAATCCTACAGCACTTATGACGCTTGGAACCAATATAGCAATTAAGATAAAAGGAGACCATTTATACAGATTGCGTTTCTGAGCTGACATTTTTGATGCTGCCTCTCTGTTGAACGGCAGATAAAGAGATACAAGATAACTTGCAAGCAGTATAAAAACAGTATTTATTATGAACAAGTACATCGAACCAAAAAAGAAGCTCCATCGCGCATTTGCAAGTCCATAGCCTGCTGTGCAAAGTGGAGGCATCAAAGCTGTCGCAATTGCAACTCCCGACAGTACAGTGCCTTTTTCCTTGCGCGACTGTTCCAAGATGCCAGCCACCCCACCAAAAAAAGCAATGAACACATCATAAATAGTAGGACGAGTACGCGCTGTCAGCTCAGTAGGATCAATCAAATTAAGCGGACTTACCAAAAAATAGAGAAATGAGACAAAAAGACTTACACCCACCATCACAACATAATTCTGTAACGAACGGTTTAGTAAATCCACATCATTTATTCCCAATGATAGTCCCATGCCCATAATAGGACCCATCAGGGGGGAGATGAGCATGGCACCGATAATCACTGCCGTGGAATTCACATCAAGTCCGACTGAGGCAATAATAACAGAGCAGACAAGAATCCACACATTGGCACCTCTAAACCAGATGTTATTCCTTATTTTTTCTTCCGCAGTAACAGTATCAATCTCCCCTTTTAATGATGTTTCATTTCTGAGAAAGTTCTTGATACTATCCCAAACTTTTGATTTTTCCATGTTAATTTCATTTCAGACTCTTAGCGAACTGCATGCCATATTCTTCAGCTTTTGCAAGAGTCGATTCATCAGGAACCCACATGGTTTCAAAACCGTCGTTCACTATTTCGAAACCGCAGCCTTTAAGTCCTTCAGTTATCTGTTTCACGGCACCTCCGCTCCAGCCGTAACTGCCGAATGCAGCCGCCTTTTTATTCTTGAAACGAAGTCCTTTTATCATTTCAAGCATTCCACCTATGGAATAAAGAAATCCGTAATTAATTGTAGGTGAACCAACCAGCACCGCCTCAGCACGGAAAACCTCAGTTGCGATGTGGTTCTTGTCGTCCATACTTGAATTATAAAGCTTCACAACAACATCAGGTCTCTCCTTTCTGATTCCCTTTGCAATGGTTTCGGCCAGCTTTCTTGTGGAATTCCACATGGTATCGTAGAAGATAGTCACCTGTTTCTCCTGATAAGCATCCGCCCACTTAAGATAAGTTTCTACTATTTCTGTAAGGTTACTTCTCCAGATGATACCGTGACTTGGAGCTATCATATCAAGAGGAAGGTTCATGGCGAGAATTTCCTTGATCTTCTTTGTCACTTGGAATGAATAGAGATTCAATATGTTAGCATAATATTTCATTGCCTCGTGATAAACCTCATGTTTGTCCACACAATCGTCAAACAGTGATTCAGAAGCATAGTGTTGTCCAAAGCCATCGTTTGAGAACAGAATATGTTCGCCATCTCCGCCGTTCATATATGTGAACATGGTATCAGGCCAATGGAGCATTGATGCCTCAATGAAAGTCAGCATTACACCGCCGAGATCCAAGTTGTCACCGGTTTTTACATTCACGAAGTTCCAATCCTTGTGATAATGGCCTCTGATTATACCTTCACCCTTTGCCGTACAATAAATCGGAGTGTCAGGGATTTCACGCATCAGTTCCGGCAAAGAACCCGAATGGTCTATCTCATTATGATTCATTATGATGTAATCGATTGAATGCAAGTCGATTTCTTTTTTCAGATTAGTCACAAATTCCTTGTCGAACGGTTGCCAAACAGTGTCTATAAGTGCCGTCTTATTGTTTCCACGGACGAGATAAGCATTGTAGGACGAGCCTTTATACGTGGAAAGTTCGTGTCCATGAAATGATTTAAGTTCCCAGTCTATCTTACCAACCCAGGTAACTTTCTCTGTGATTCTTTTTGACATATTGATTGATATTTGATTATTATTTTAAATTATTCTTGATGACAAATACTTTAACAACGCAAACCTTAGATTTGCAGCATGGTTATCTACGAATAAGGAATGCGAAAGCAAAAATAATATTTTTGCGGAAATAATGATATAAATACCGTCAAAACAATCCGAAGAAACCAGATGACACGGTTGTAGAGATGCATGGTCGTGTATGTCCAGAATGTTGTAGGGGCGAATAATTATTCGCCCCTACAACATCCGGCGTTATTACGACCACATTATCCGTAATCAGACGGAAATTAACAGCATTGCCGATTATATCCAAAACCATCCAATGAAATGGGAAACGGATCGGTTTTATTAACCTGTCCGTCTGCCTGTGTGCAAACGGAACAAAGGTTAGTTCTGACGCGCGGAACGCACCGCCCGGACGGAAAACTGGAAAAATTTACTAACGGTATACTATAGAGATTGGGCTTGATAAAAAGAAACGGTACAAGTACTATAAGGGAAACTTTTTCGGTTTTGGATTTCGATATTTCAAAAAACTATCATAATTTTGCACAATAATATCAAACTCCATCTCAGTAATTAAGAAAAACTTGCAGGAATGAACTGGAAAGAAAGAGCAATGAAATCACTAAGGGATAGCCTCTACCCTGTGCCAGAAGAACTTAATGAGTTGGATTGGAAAACTGCACTGTCAGAGAAATCCGAGCGACTGGCTCAACACATTTCAGCCTTTTCCAATTTGTCTTAACCTGAAAAAAGTTGACACTTGCAAACATAAGATTTGCAGTGTGGTTGTCTGCGAACCAGGAATGCGAAAGCAAAGGTACGTATTATATCGGACAGCCGATGTTTGCCAAACGACTACAGCGGCTGCCACGATGTGACAGCCCTACCGGTCCAACAGTAAACGTTATTCCATGGGAAGGTTTATTTTCAAAACTCCTTGCGGTTTAGAACAAAACACTACTTTTGCATCCGATAAATCTGTCACATGTGACACAAAAAAAAAATAAATGGAAATCAAACCGTACTGCCACCAAAGAAAATCCACAAAAAATAATTACAAAAAGTCGGGCTGCGTGTCCGACTTTTTTTGTATTATCGCATTTTAGTAGGAAAAGGCAACCGCAATGCCTTCGCCTAAAGCAAAACAAGCTATTTAATCATCTGACAATAAAAAAGTTACAGCCATGTCCAAAGTCAAGAAAACACTTATCGTACTCTTCCTCGCATTGGGATTTTCTTCCTGCGAAATGCTTAACCAAGTGCTACAGATGGCCAATTTCGCCAATTGCACCTTCAACTTCAACAATGTCAACAACATCCAAATGCTTGGCGTCAAACTGAGCAAAGGCATGACAAAGCAAGACCTCAACGTCACCCAATTGCTTGCGCTTACTGACGCACTGTTGAACAAGACGTTACCAGTCTCTTTCAACGTCAATGTGGATGTAAACAATCCCAACACCATTCCAGCTGCCATGACCAAGATGGACTACATCGTGAGCCTCAACGGCAAGGAAGTCATCAGCACCACCATGAACCAAAACATCAACGTGCCCGCCAATTCCAACAGCACCGTGACAATTCCCATCACAACCGACTTGTTCCAACTCTTCAGCGGTGAGTCGGCCGATGCCTTGCTCAACTTAGCATTCAAACTGGCAGGTGCAAGCAGCAATCCTGTCAACGTCGGCCTCAAGGTGAAACCTTACATCTCCATCAACGGACAACAACTTGCCTACCCCGACTTCATCTCTATGAACAAGGTATTGAATTGATCTTTCGTGTAAAAGCATTACAGCACGAGAAATATTATTTCTTCTTCCTCCCCGACTTTTTAAGTGCCTCAGCAATAATCCATTGCAACTGCCCATTGACGGAGCGGAATTCGTCAGCAGCCCACTTCTCCACTGCCTCCATCGTCTCGGAATCGACGCGGAGCAGGAAGGTCTTGTTGTTGGTGCTATTTTCCTTCTCCTTCGCCATAGCTTACCTTTCTATTGCTTCGCCCAAGGTCATCGAACAGATGTTGTCCTTGGAAACGAATTTGTCGTAAATCCAGAGGCACAAGATGGTCACAGCCATGACGATGAAGCCCGACAGGCCAGTCATGCCGTTGAGGAAGTCATTTCCACCCAAGGTGAAATAGATGACCACACCTGCAACAGCGTTGAAAGTACCGTGCATGATGGCTGCCACCACCATAGACTTGGACTTCAGCACGAAATATAGCTCAATGATTCCCAACAAGATGCACATCACCACCATAAGCAGCACGCCCCAGCGAGGCTCGTTCGGGTAGTTATGACCCATCAAGATAAGCGGGAAATGCCAAAGACCCCACACGATGCCGATGAACAATGCGGCTTTCCAGAACTTCACTTCGCGCAAGGCACCGACAAGGTAGTTGCGCCAGCCATATTCCTCGCCAAAGGCAGCTATGGCATTGATGGTGATGCCCGCAATCAAGCCGCTTACCAAAGTAATGATGAGCATCAGATAGACCGGCATCTGCCCCATCTGCTCACGAACCATCTCTTGTTGGTCTTCGGGAACATGATACTGGTTAATAAGTTGCTCGGAATTGTATTGCAACGATACACCCGGCATCATGCCGTTGATGAGGATGCATAGGGCAACCATCACTACAGGCAACAGCCAAGCCACCAACCAAGTCCAATTCACCTTGAAACTGACCAAGCCAGTGTGGTTGAATTTCTCCTTGTCGATGACTTGCAGCACAAGAGCCGTGATAAGTGGGAAAAACATGTAAATGGTGGCAAAGGTGGTAAAAAACACGGGCGTGTCCACCCTGTCCATGCCGAAGCCCCAGTGGGCCACAGCTGCTGCCGCCCAACTGAACAGGCAGACGGCGATTGAAAATATTATGGCTTTTTTCATTGGTTTTCAGGTATTTGTTGTTTTAGTTTGGACCAAATCTCCAGCGTTTCGGCTTCCGTGTCACCATTAATATAATATAAGTTGTCCGTTGTGCGGATTTCGATGTAAGGCGCTTTGTTTTGGGTGAACAACATGCACTTCTCGCCACTTTCCAGCTTGAAATAACCCTTGTTGGCCTTTCCCGTGCTGGAGCCGTTAGTACGAATAGCGACGGGCGGCATCTTGTCAAGCAACGCCACGGACACAATTTCCGAAACTGGAATGTCGCGCCCGTACATGCCCGAAATGCTGACAGCCTCCTCTCCCACTTCGATTTTCGGAGTTTGGTTGGAAAACAAGAGGAGGACAACGGCAAAAGCAAGCGACAATCCCGTAATGACAATGGCCGCTATGGCAGACCTTTCCCCAGTTTTGTCGGATTTCAGCTTAAGTAATTTTGGAATGTTGCAGCCTTTTACTCTAATGGCAGACCCTATCGCGTTTTTATCCGTCTTCAGCTCGCCCGACCTGTCGCGACCGAAACCATTGTGCCGGCGCATGGCGATGAACATGGGCACAAGCATGGCGAAGCAAAGCGCCGTCATCACAAGGCTGCTCGTTTCCTCGCTGATGACCCTGAAAGCCGAAAGCAAGCCGGTGAAAATAATGAGGCCGCCCGCTACCGTCATGATGATGGCCAACGCCCATTTCAGGCCTTCAATATCGACCAAGGCCTTGCGCTCTGGCGACATACCACCGTATGGATTGATGAGGTTGGGATTGCGATAGCAAAGCCATCCCACAAGTATCAAAACCGCTCCTATTACCAAGTTTATCCAAAACATTGTCATAATTCGTTGTTTTTAAGCATTACCAATTTAATACAGGCTTCCAGTGTTAACAACAGGCTGTGCTGACTCGTCGGCACAGAGCACCACCATCAGGTTGCTTACCATAGCGGCCTTGCGCTCTTCGTCGAGTTCGACAACACCTTCGGCTTTCAGCTTGTCAAGGGCCATACGAACCATTGACACAGCACCTTCCACAATCTTCTCACGGGCTGAGATAATAGCGGCAGCCTGCTGACGACGCAACATCACCGCTGCAATCTCAGGCGAATAAGCCAGATAGTTGATTCTTGCCTCAAGTACTTCCAAGCCCGACATAGTCAGACGCTCATTCAGTTTTGACAGCAAAACGTCGTTGATTTCCTTGCCACCTGAGCGGAGAGTCAGTTCGTCCTTTTCTGCCTCGTTCTCGTCGTAGGCATACATTCCCGCCACTTCACGCAAAGCAGCATCGCTCTGCACTTGGATGAAGCTCTCGAAAGCCCTCATACGGTTGCTGACAGTCACGGGAGCCGTGCCTGAGCCACCGCCAGCCATGGTCTGCGAGTCGATCTCAAACATTGCCTTGTAAGTGTCCTTCAGCTTCCAGACGAGAATTTGTCCAATCATAATCGGATTACCCGTCTTGTCGTTCACCTTGATATTGTCTGGGTTGAGGTTGCGGGCGCGGAGCGAGACTTTCTTAGAAGTCATCAAGAAGTTAACCCAGTGGAAACCCGTCTTGGTGAAGGTGCCTTTGTACTTGCCGAAGAACAGCATAACCATAGCCTCGTTGGGTTCCAGTTTGCGGAAACCGATGGGTAGGATGCAAGCCAGCAGCAAACCGACAATCGACCAAATCGGAGAACCGACATGGCCCGTACCAAAGTAGATAAAGCCGAGTAAACTCAGCACGATGATGGCAAATTCAACAAACAACGCGATGAAACCATTCATCGCCAAACCTTTAAATTCAAATTCCTTTGTTTCCATAGATGATATTATTTTGATATCGTTTTGATGTTGCAAAAATACAATTTTTTTTTAATATGCAAGAATTTTTGTTTTTTTTTCGAGCTTGATGTCTCAATCAGAGTTCATAAGCGGCATTGAGGTGGAATAATCGTGTCCATTGTAGGACTGTCACATTGTGGCAGCCGCCACAGGCGAATTGTAACGCGGCTACCGTGGTACGACAGCACTACAAAACCTCCCATTGGAATTCGTTTCTGGCGGGATGTAATCGGGAATTTTGCATCGTCAATTTTTGGTAATTATAAACCGTCAAAGTGTGAGGTTAAGGCACGATATTTGCAATAACACACAAGGTTATGCAATAATTAGTTATGCAAACCGTTTAGACAATGACGAATAATAATCCAGATTACTAACCTAAAATCTTATCTAATATGAAAAAACTCAGTAAAGTTTTTATCATCGCGCTGGCAGCCATAACAATGCTGGCGAGTTGCCAAAGAGAAAGCAGCGAAAAGAAAATCCTTGAATTCAAGTTTGCATCACCAGCTGTTGAGGCTGTTATAACCGAGAGTGCCAAGACCATCGTGGCAGTCGTTCCTGAGGGGACCAACATCACCAGCCTGGTACCGATCATCACCATTTCTGACAAAGCAACTGTGACTCCTGCATCAGGCTCTAAAGTTGACTTCACCAATCCTGTTGATTTCACTGTGACCGCTGAAGACGGCTCCTCTGTGGTTTACAAGGCCACTGTTACCATTGACGCCAATGGTGGTGGTACCGATCCGACAACATGGTCAGGCAACATCAACGCTAATACCACATGGCCCGACCGCGGACTGGATGTTGACTACATAATCGACGGCTGGACATATATCGAAGGCAACGCCTGCCTTACCATTGAGCCCGGTGTGACCATCATGTTCACCGGCACTGACGGTGGTTTGGACGTGGGTGAAAACGCTGGTTTGAAGATGGTCGGTACTGCTGAAAAGCCCATCCGCCTCGTTAACCCGCTCAATAACAACAATCCTGGTGCTTGGCATGGAATCATCATCCACTCCAAACGCAACGACAACCAGTTCGAGTATGTTGAATTCATCAATGGCGGTTCCAACGAAAATACCGTGATCAGCAATGAAGGCAAACTTTCCATGAAGCACTGCCTCATCAACGGCGGACTGGGGAACGGCGTGGAACTATATTTCGAAGGCGTTTTCACCGCATTCGAGAACAACACCATCAAAAACGTCAACTATCCTTTGTGGATCAACGCTTACGAAAAAGCCGGCATCCTTGGCGGCGGCAACACCTACACCAACAACACCAACAACATGATTACTGTTGATGCCTACTGGTTGGATAAGCAACAAACCGCCACCATTAACAACCAAGGCATTCCCTACTATGCCATAGATGGAGTCAATGTGTGTGAAAATGCCAAGATGATTGTTAACGCAGGCGCGGAGTTCGTGTTTGCCCCTGACAAAGAACTCATCGTCAGTGACGACAGCCGACTGGAAGTGAATGGCACAGAAAGCCAACCTGTCATTTTCAGAGCAAAGAACGCTGAAGATCCTTGGAGAGGAATCCTGTTCTGGAGCAACCGCACCGGCAACCTCATCAACAACGCCAAGATCATGAATTGCGGTATCGGCGATTATGGCAGCGAACGCACCTGCCTCTGGATTGGCAGCGATGCCAAGCTCACCCTCACCAACAACGTTTTCGGTCCGAGCAACTACAACGGCGTTGGCATCGACTACATCGGCAACTGGAGCAACGTAACCCACAGCGGCAACTCTTTTACAGGCTGTGCTGAAGGCAACGTGTATATTTTCTCGGGTGGCGAATGGAACGGCACTGAATACGAAGACAATTCCACTTTGAACGAACTGCCGTAAGGCAATCCCACCCAACAGAACAAAGATCCATGCTATGAAGAGCAAAGAAATTGGAAAGCGCGTGGAAGAGCTGCGTATATGGATTAAAGAACAAGGAATAGAGGCCATGGTGGTGCCTACAATGGACCCCCATAACTCAGAATATGTTGCCGAACACTGGCAATGCCGCAGATGGGTAAGCGGCTTTACCGGCAGTGCCGGAACAGCAGTTGTCACTCTGACGGACGCATTGCTGTGGACCGACAGCCGATACTGGCTTCAGGCAGAAGAACAACTCAAGGACACACCTTACCGCCTGATGAAAGACCTTGTTGACATTACTGTGAACGAATGGCTCCGCAATAATGTGAAGGGAAAGGTGGGCTATTGCAACGACATGATGACACCTGCGCTGAAGGAAGAACTGCTGACAGGAGTTGATGCAATGGCTGTAAAAACCGACCCGTTCGACATAATGTGGCCCGACCGCCCCGCTTTTCCATTGAGCAAAGCAGAAAGGATGCCCGATGAAATAGCCGGAGAGAAGGCGGAAAGCAAGCTACACCGCCTCGTCCAATGGCTGAAATCGCAAAACAAAAAGTCGGTGTTGGTGACCGAACTGTCAGAAATAGCATGGCTCTTAAATCTGCGCGGCAACGACATCCCGTTTAACCCGTTCATAATCGCCTTCCTTTTAGTGCAACAGGAAGGCGACCATACTTTGTATGTGCATAAAGAACAGATTGGACGGGACGTTGAAGCATATCTGAAAAGTCTGAACATTTCATTGGAACAGTACGAAAATGCTCCACGACAATTAGAGGGAGAAACTCCAATTTCAGTATGGCGCTCCATCAAGAATCCGATAGAACAGGAAGGGTTTCGCAAGGCACATCTGCGTGACGGAATTGCCATGGTGAAGTTCCTGCGCCGACTTGACGAGACAGAAGGCAAGGGATGGACAGAGGTTTATGTTGACAAACTACTGACATCACTGCGCGCAGAACAGCCAGGTTTCCGCGGACTTTCCTTTGAGACAATAGCAAGTTATGGAGCACATGGTGCAATTGTTCACTACGAACCATCACCTGAAACTGACATCCCATTGGAACAGAGGAGTTTTCTGCTGTTGGATAGCGGAGGACATTACGACTGCGGCTCCACTGACATCACGCGCACAATTCCATTAGGACCACTGACGGAAGAAGAACGGAAAGTTTATACGTTGGTTCTCAAAGGCCATCTGCAACTACAAAACATTCACTTCCCTGACGGCACAACCGGTCTGCAATTAGACACTGCTGCACGTATGCCGATATGGCGTGCCGGATACGACTTCGGTCATGGAACAGGCCACGGTGTAGGACATCGTCTTTGCGTTCATGAAGGTCCCTGTCAGATAAGGAAAAACCATCGCAAAGACACCGTCCTGCCATTTCATGCAGGACAAAATGTGACCGACGAGCCGGGAATCTATGTGGAAGGCAAGTTCGGCGTGCGAATTGAGAACACTCTGTTATGCGTGTTGGACGAGGAAAATGAGTTCGGAAGATTTCTGAAATTTGAACCGCTCACATTATGCCCCTACGACCTGCGTCCTGTCATAGTCGAGATGCTCACCATGGAAGAACGCACATGGCTGAACGACTACCATAGCCATGTGCGGGAGACTCTGCTCCCCCACCTTTCTGATGAGGCAGACAGGAAATGGCTGACCAATGCAACCCGCGAACTGTAACATGCATTCATCTGTTCCAGCGCCTTACCATTGGTCTCAGTAACCTGACGCCATACGAAAACAGCAACAATCACACATAATGTATTTTTGCAATTTGAAACATTCAAATCATGTACACATATAAACGAACCGTTCATTATCACGAAACCGACAAAATGGGCATCACCCACCATTCCAACTATGTAAAGTGGATGGAAGAAGCACGTCTGTCCCTTCTTGACAGCATCGGGCTGTCATTCCGCAATATGGAAGACGAGGGAATAATGTCACCTGTCGTGAGCATAGATGTAAATTACAAAAGTCCGAGCACTTACTCGGATATTATTGAGATAGACATCACCATCGGGAAATATACCGGAGCACAGATTATTTTCGACTATAATATGCGTAACACATCGACCGGCAACGTGTCAGCCGTTGCCACATCAAGGCACTGCTTTATCAAAGACGGACAGGTGTGTTCCCTGTCGCACGCAGCACCAAATTACGATAAAATGCTGCGAGACATCATAGAAGAAGTCAAAACATTACATTAAACACATAAAATATTCGTTTTGCAATTAACATCAAATAATCTTTAAAGATGAAAAGAAACGTTTTTTTTAGTTTATTACTCATTTCATGCTTTGCAGTAGTGTTTTCAAGCTGCGATAAGGATTCAAAAGTTGAACCCACAACCGCCCAGCAGACATTTGTAATAGGTGAGGAAACTTTCAACATCAAGGCGGCAACAGCAATCAGCTATGACGATGACGATGATGAGGTGATAGTTCTCACAACAAAGGATCTGACGGATTATAATAACAATGCGGTCTGCATTATATTTGACGACGGCATAGTTCCCGGTTCATACGAGCTTTCCTCATCAAAAGCCCAAGACAATATAACTATTTATGCTCTTGAGGAAGTCAGCCTGGCAGAACTGCCTGTTTTAATAGAAGACGGAACCATATACAACGGCAAACTCTACAAATGCAGCAGCGGCACTTTGGTCATTACACAACACGGCAGCACATATTCTGTTATCCTTGTTAACTGCTCAGCCATTTACAGCGGTTCTTCCTCCAAATACAACGTAGCCGTCAACTATGAAGGAACATTTGACAACATAACCATGTCTGATAACAACGAGTTCACCATTAGTAACAAAAAATATCAGATTGGCATGGCAAGTATCTTGGATCTGAGCAGTTTGATGCCGGACTCCCTATCACAATACTCCCAATATGTCATAAACTGTATGGCATTCTTCTCATCCAACTACAAACAGGTTTTCCTAATCGCAGGAGAAGGAGAAATGGCCGATGGGACATATTCGCTGAGTAGTTTGGGGAAATTCCCTACAGCGTTCATTATCACTGACTTTGACCTCACAGGACAAACATGGGATACGGGGTATATGGGAATTAATGGTACGTTCACGTTGTCAACCAACAGTGACAAAACCCGTTCAATAACAATTAAAGATGCTCTGTTCATGAATGTGGAACATCCGACATCCATTATTTCAGGAAGCCTGAACTATAAAGGTTTAATGTTCGGAATCCAATTTTAGCAGGTTTTTCCGATGTACCCATCATCATAAACCTATCGATATGAAAAAACTCTCCTTTATCCTCTTTTGCGTGGCTTTTGGACTTTGCATACAGTCCTTTGCCGAGCCCGTAAAGTTGCAAAGCCCTGACGGACAACTGGAAGTGAAATTTGAACTGCGAGATGGCGTGCCTTATTACGCACTCGACCGCGCCGGCAAGCCTGTGGTGCTGCCCTCCAAGATGGGCTTCACCCTCGAATGGCGTGACGACCTTGCCCATGCTTTTGTCCTTAAGGAAACGAGATACAACACCTTCGACGAGACTTGGGAACCCGTCTGGGGCGAGGAAGCCCAAATCCGCAACCATTACAATGAGATGCTCGTCACCTTGGAGCAACCCATTGGCAGCGTGGAGAGCATGGACCACTCCACCGAGAAGAAACCTACCGTCATGCAGATTCGTTTCCGCCTCTATGATGACGGCCTCGGCTTCCGCTATGAGTTCCCGATGGAGAACGCTTTGGTCTATTTTTGGATCAAGGAGGAACTGACAGAGTTTGCCATGACAGGCGACCACACCGCCTGGTGGATTCCCGGCGACTTGGACACGCAGGAGTTCAATTACACACAGTCGCGGCTGTCGCAGATTCGTGAGCTATGGGATGCAAGTCACAAAGACGGCGGCTGGCCGTGGACAGGTTTCTCCCCGACAGGCGTGCAGACCGCTCTCCAAATGAAGACCGACGACGGCCTTTATCTCAACATCCACGAGGCCGCCACGCTTGACTATCCCACCATGCACCTTGACCTCGACGACAAAAACATGGTATTCCGCGCTTGGCTCTCACCCGATGCCACGGGCTACAAAGGCCGCATCCAAGCCCCTTTCAACACCCCTTGGCGCACGGTCATGGTCACCACCTCGGCCACCGATGCCTTGGCTTCGCGTCTTATCCTTAACCTCAACGATCCCTGCGTCTTGGAGGATGTGTCGTGGATTCACCCCGTGAAATACATGGGCGTGTGGTGGGAGATGATCTCGGGCAAGAGCAGTTGGTCCTATACCAACGACTTCCCTTCGGTGAAATTGGGCGAGACCGACTATGCACACGCAAAACCCAACACGAACCACGGTGCCAACAACGCCAATGTGCGCCGATACATCGACTTTGCTGCCGCCAACGGCTTCGATGCCCTGCTCATCGAAGGCTGGAACATCGGTTGGGAGGACTGGTACGCTAAGCAGAAGGATTTTGTGTTCGACTTCATCACGCCTTATCCTGACTTCGACCTACCCGCGTTGAACAAATACGCCCATGAGAAGGGCATCCGTCTCATCATGCACCACGAAAGCTCCGCATCCACAATAAATTACGAGCGTTGGATGGAGAAAGCCTACACCTTGATGAACCAATACGGCTACGATGCGGTGAAAGGCGGCTATGTGGGTACCATCATCCCCTTCGGCGAGGGCCACTACAGCCAACCCATCAACAACCACTACCATTATGCCATCGTGGAAGCCGCCAAGCACCACATCATGGTGAACTCTCATGAGGCGGTAAGACCTACTGGCCTCTGCCGCACTTGGCCCAACATGATTGGCAACGAGAGCGCCATGGGCACCGAGTTCCGCGAGCGCATCAACCCTGGGCACACCACTATTCTGCCCTTCACGCGCTTGCAAGGCGGTCCGATGGACTACACGCCGGGTATCTTCGAGACCGACATGGGCAAAATCGTGCCGTGGGGACAAAAGATGAAGACCACCATCTGCAACCAACTCGGTCTGTATGTGACCTTTTATTCGCCTTTGCAGATGGCCGCCGACTTCCCTGAGCATTACGCGCAACACATGGATGCCTTCCAGTTCATCAAGGACGTGGCTGTCGATTGGGACAAGAGTCTCTATCTCATGGCCCAACCTGGCGACTATATCGTCACGGCACGTCATCCCAAGTTGTCAACTTTGAACAAGGCTGCTGAAGGTGTTGGCACCCTGCCTGATGGTAAGAAAGGTGTGGTCTCCAACGCGACAAAATTCGTTTATGATTTACCTGAAGATGCCACGATCGAAGACCTATGGCACGCACAACCGCACGATGTGTGGTATGTGGGTGGCATCACCGACGAGAACGCCCGTGAGGTGACGGTGAAGCTGGATTTCCTAAAGCCTGGGGTGAAATACGAAGCGACTATCTACGCCGATGCCGACAATGCCAGCGGTATTCCCGACGAGCATTACAATGCGCAGGCCTACACTATCACGAAAAAAACTGTGACTTCAAAATCGACGCTGAAACTACGCATGGCACCTTGTGGCGGTTTTGCCGTTTCGTTGCGCTCGTTGTAAAAATTTATCGCAAAACATTACCAGAGGATGCCCTTATCGTTAAGAATACGGAAACAGGTACTATTCGTATTTCCAATCCTCTTTTGACAATAGCCGACCTTGTACAAAATCAGCAGCATGTTGGAGGTCTGTCTCGTGTTGCCACAATACTTGCAGAACTGGCGGAACAGATTGACATAGACAGTCAGTTCAAGACACTTGTACCTTATGTCAAGACTGTTACATGGCAGCGCCTCGGCTATATTCTTGAAAACATCGTGGAGGACAACAATACGGCTGATAAGCTTTACGAACAACTTCATTCATTATCTGCACGTATGGTATATAAGCCTTTAAGTACATCGGCAGAAGACAATCCATCAAATAGAGATAGCCGATGGAAAATAAATATAAACATTCAAATATAAACATTCAAATAGAAACAGATGATATATGATTAACAGAACATCTATACAACAATGGAGTGATCATGCTCCGTGGATTGACAATGCCCAGCTTGAGCAAGACCTGATTATATGCCATGCTTTGGTTACCATCTTCAGTGACTATTTTCTGGCATCGCAGCTGGCGTTCCGGGGTGGAACCGCCTTACATAAACTTTATCTGTCACTATTTGACGTAAATTTATATTAACTTTGCACAAAAAGATGTAATACTGATGTAATATGAAAGCATATCGTTTCACACATTTAAATGTTCACTCACATTATTCAATAAATGATGGGTGCGCCAGCATTAGGGAATTGGTGGACGCCGCCATCAAAGACAGAATGCCTGGCATCGCTATTACTGATAATGGCAATATGTTTGGTATTATGGAATTCTTCAACTATGTTAGTCGCATTAACATCGCAAGACAAGAGAATGGCAAGAAACTTTTCAAACCAATCATCGGGTGTGAACTGTATGTGGCTAAGCATGGGACCAAAGAACGGAAAGATGGTCACAAGGATTTGAAAGGGTTCCATCTGACTGTTCTTGCCAAGAACTTGACAGGCTATAAGAACCTCATTAAGATTGTGAGTGATTCTTGGACTGACGGTTTCTATGGAAGTCCTCGGACAGATCGTGTGGATTTGGAGAAACACCATGAAGGCCTGATAGTTCTCTCAGGTAGCGTTGGTAGTGAGGTCTTTAACAAAATTGTCAATGACGATATTGCAGGGCTGGATGAAACCATCAAATGGTATAAACAACTGTTCGGAGAAGATTATTATCTGGAATTGCAGCGTAATGTCGATTGTGACATAAAGAGCAACACGCCAAGTGATCTGATGCTTGAACAGCAAAGGGTTAATACCGTTCTAATGCAGAAAGCAAAGGAATATGGCGTAAAAGTTGTAGCCACGAATGATGTCCATTATGTGGCTCCTGAAGATTTGGCGGTTTACAATATCCAACAATGCTATGCCACAAGAAAGACTATGGATGAATTTGCCAAAACGGATATACTTCAATCCCACTGGCTGAGAAGCAGAAAAGAAATGTGCGAGTTGTTCTCAGATATTCCTGAAGCTATTGCCAGTACAATGGAGATATTTGACAAGGTTGAGTTCTATAATATACACCACTCCCCCATTATCCCTACGATTGATATTCCCGATGGATTTGGGAATGAGAAAATCAGCAAGGAAGATGCCTACTTAGAATACTTGTCTTTTTCCAAAGCCAAACAAATATATGGGGAATTGCTTCCTGAAAATGTGACTGACAGGCTTAGGTTTGAATTGCATATTATTAGGCAAAGAGGAGCTTCTAACTATTTCCTCTTTCTACAAGATGTAATTAACACCGCTCAATCTGAACTTGACGCATGGATCAGTCCTGGACGTGGTTCTGCTGCCGGAAGCCTTGTATGTTATTGTCTGGGGATTACTAAGATAGACCCCTTGAAACATGACCTGCTTTTCGAACGATTCCTTAGTCCAGATGGCACGACGTTCCCAGACATAGACATAGACTTCGACGAAGAAGGTAGAGAACGTGTTCTCGAATGGCTTCAGCAGAAATATGGCAAAGAATATTGTGCTCATATTGCTACGTTCCGCACATTCTCTACAGCAAATGCTTTCAGTACCGTAGTACGAGTTAACCAAATACTCACTCCCGAGGTCATTGCTATAAACGAAACACTCTCGTCTCTCTATGGCTATAAATGGGATAGTTCTATCTCTATCAAGGATTTAATAAAGTGTGAACCTAAGCTAAAAAAGGTAATTGGTAAAGCAGGTGCACCTTTGAAGAATGCTATTGAAAATACGGCCGTATTGGAGCGAAAAGTCAGTGATCTTGGTATTCATGCCTGTGGATTTGTTGTGGCTAATGAACCAATATCAAACTGGGCACCCATTTCCACAGCAAGTTTTAAGGACTCCAATGGCAATGATAAGATATATAGATGTGTTCAATATGATGGAGGGAATGTGGAAGCATCTGGCCTCATAAAGTTTGATTTCCTCAGCCTAAAGACAATATCCAAAATGAAAGATATTTGTGAGCTTATTAAGACCCGGAAAGAAGAGGATTTCAATATTGAGATTATTCCGATTGATGATGAGAAAACAATAAAGTTGTTTCAGACTGGTCAAACAGAAGATGTTTTCCAGTTCGGTAATCAAGGGATGCAAATGTATTTGCGCGATCTTCATCCAACATGCTTCGAGGATTTGGTAATCTTGAATTGTATGTATAGACCAGATATAATGGAAGATATTCCAATACTCATCAAGCACAAAAAATCGAAGAAGGGAATTAAGTATATCATTCCTTGTATGGAAAAGTACCTTCAGAATACATACGGCATTATTGTTTATCAAGAACAGTTGATGATGCTATCGCGCTTGATTGCTGGCTTTAACAGAAGTGAGAGTAATCGCCTGAGAATAGCCTTCGTGAGGAGGAAAAAAGATGTTCTATCAATAATGAAGTCAAAATTCATAGAAGGTGGAATAAAGAATGGACATAAAAAGAATGCTCTTGAAAAGGTGTGGAATGAAATGGAGCGTAAAGGTATGTACGCTTTTAATAAGTCTCATGCTGTTTGCTACACTTGGTTGGCTTATCAAATGGCTTATTTGAAAGCCAATTATCCAGAAGAGTTCAAACAAGTCATTGAGAAGTATAATTCAAACTAATTCCATTATTATTTGCAGCTCTTTATGTATTGCACAAAAAATCTATTGAGACTGAAATCAATAGATGATGCTGATTATGTATTTACAGACAGACAGGTTTCTGACAAGTTCAGATGCTATGAAGACTTCGCGGCGGCCACATTAACGATATAAGCACTAAGCAATACCAGCACAAGAGCCACTGGTTTATCCCAGGTAAGTATATCCTGTCCGATAATAATAGCGACAAACGATGCCACTATTGTCTGTAAGTTTGTATAAACACTGACGGTAGTGGCACCGATGTATTTCATGGCGTATGGGATCAGGAAATATCCAAGGACTGTACAGCAGACCACTATGAATGCCATTTCCAGAACACCACTCAATTCAACGGCTGAAGAGTAAAGCGGACCGAGACCGTCACCAAACAAAGCCCAAGGCACCGTGATAACCGCAGAAATCAGAAACACCCACTTCATCTGTGTCACCGGTGTATATTTATCTGACACCTTACGGGTTATAATCAGGTATAATCCCCATGTGACGGCACTCAGGAAGGTAAGCAAAATTCCCAACATGTCATTGCGGCCACTGCCGTTATCCCCGACCTTTAAAAACATCAGAAGAGTACCGGTTATGCCCACCACAACGCCGATGAACTTTAACAATGTTATTTTCTCACCAATAAACAATGCCGCCAAAAGCATCACAATAACAGGGACAAGCGCAGCCACCACCGAATAATATGTCGGAGTTGTATATACCAATGCCCATGCTGTCAGCGTCTGTGAAATGACAAAGCCCATAACGCCGCCCAAAAGAATGATAATCAAGTCTCGGCGTTCAACTTTTTCCTTCGGCATAAACATCGCAATAACCCAAAAGATTAATGCAGCGAAAAAACTTCGCGATGCCATGTAGCCCATTGGTGTCACCCATTTGTCAAGCAACAATTTGCTGACAGGGACACCTAATCCAAACAATGTATTTGCGACAATTATGGCGGAATGACCTGCAAAACTATTTTTTTTCATTTAATTATTTCTTTTTAGGCATATTATAGAACATAAACGACATCACATCAGCTATCTCGTTGATACTCTTTTCTGTAGGTTTTCCAGCGCCATGACCCGCCTGCGACTCTATTCTAATCAGAACAGGTTTGTCACCATGATATTTTTCCTGCAATGTGGCTGCATATTTGAAAGAATGTGCCGGCACCACCCTGTCATCATGGTCGGCTGTAGTGACCAATATAGCAGGATATTCCACATTTTCCTTTATGGTATGCAAAGGGGAATATCCGTAAAGATATTCAAACATCTCCTTACTGTCCTCACTCGTACCGTAATCGACAGCCCAATGTTTGCCGATGGTGAATTTGTGATAGCGAAGCATATCCATCACGCCCACTGCCGGCAATGCAACTGCAAACAAGTCAGGACGCTGGTTGATGACAGCCCCGACAAGAAGTCCGCCATTCGAACCACCTGACAAAGCAAGATATTCAGGAGAGGTGTATTTGTTGTCGATTAGGTACTCTGCAGCGGCTATGCAGTCGTCAAACACATTCTGTTTGTTCATCTTTGTCCCCGCCTTGTGCCAATCTTCACCGTATTCGCCACCGCCACGAAGATTAACAACAGCATAAATACCGCCGCGTTCAAGCAACGGCAGACGTGAAATGGCAAATGAAGGGGTCAAGCTGCTATTGAATCCACCATAACCATATAACATGGTCGGATTCTTGCCATTAAGTTCAATGTCCTTGCGATATGTCAGAAACATCGGAATCCTTGTACCATCCTTAGAATTGAAGAAAACCTGCTTAGTGATGTAATTTTCGGAATCAAATTTTATCTTCGAGCGGTAAAATTCAGTGGAAACGTTGTGGTCAACATCATATTTATATGTGATTGAAGGAACATTATAAGATGTAAATGAATAGAATGTCAAAGTATCATCTTTTTTGCCACCAAATCCTGAAATACTGCCAACAGCCTCATTATCAATATTATACAAATATTTGCCATTATTGTCAAACACCTTTACCAATGTATGTGCATCTTTAAGGTAGAAAGCGATAAGTTTATCGTGAAGGGCACTGACTCCTTCCAACACACAGTCATCTTCAGGGATAATTTCGGTCCAGGCAGACCTTGCCACATTCTTCGGGTCAACGGCAACTAATCTGTAACGTGGGGCATCAATATCGGTATAAAGATAAAATTTGCCGTTAATGACTTCAACAAGGTAAGTGTTGTTCTCGAAATCGTCAACGATTGGCGTAAATCTTTTGTCGCCTTCTTTTCTGAAAGCTATAGTGTTGCCGGATGTTCCCTCCGAACCGTAGAGGAACAGATATTCGCCGGATTCATCAGTCGAAATGGAGTTGATTCTGATTGGATGTGCAGGGTCAGAATATATGAGGGCATCTTCCGACTGTCCGGTTCCGATTTTATGAAAATAAACCATGCAGTTTTCATTCATCGCGGTAAGTTCATCACCCTTTTTAGGTTCAGGGTAACGGTTGTAGATAATTCCATCCTTGTAAGCCTCAATGCCTGAGAACTTTATCCATTTGAGATGGTCTTCAAGCCCCTTGCGTGAATCTATGTCCATGAACATGATTTCATTCCAGTCGCTGCCGCCGCGTGCAATGCTGTAAATCAATGTTTTGCCATCGTTTGAGACCTCAATGTCTGTAAGTGCAACTGTTCCGTCATCCGACAGCTTGTTTGGGTCAAGCAGAATTGTTCCTACCGTATCATCATAATTTTCAAGAAGATATAGTACACTTTGATTCTGCAAACCAGAATTTTTGTATTGCATCCAGCGTCCGTTTATCTTAAACGGTGAAGAAACCTTCGGGTAGTTCCACTGCTCTTTCAAATGTTCCCTTATTTCAGACCTGAACGGTATTTTGTCAAGATACTTGAATGTCACCTCATTTTCAGCCTTCACCCATGCAGCGGTCTCTGCCGATGTGTCGTTTTCGAGCCAGCGATAAGGGTCTTCGACTATGGTTCCGAAATAATCATCCTTCTGGTCACACTTTTGAGTGACAGGATATTCGATTTTCTGATTTGTACAACCAGTAATTGTAATTGCAAGTGCAATGGTCATTTTGCCTATTATTTTCATAACGTTATTTTTTCTGCAAAGATAATAGTTGTTGGTCGTTTACATTCACTTTTTTCATGTAAATTTGCAGACATGATTTGGAAAAAAATTACGAAAGATAATATTGCCTATGAACTGAAAGAATATTTCAGAAACCAACCATTTCGTATCAGCAACTATTCAACTGTATATCAATATATGTGGAACGCATCATGGATTTCGTCAGAATACACCATCGAAGACGACACTCTGATGATGCGATGCAGATACGACGGCAGGATTTATTTTTCATTTCCCTTACCGCTGAATTTGGAAAACACTGAGACCAAAGAGCTTGCGGCCATTAAGAAAATTGAAGATTTCTGTACGAAAAATAATCTGGAGTTGAACTACGTCAACATTCCGGAAGAGCGATTGGCAATGCTAACCAACCGATACCAGAATGGTGTTCACATCTATATGGACCGACAGTGGCAGGATTATCTGTATAATATCGATGACTTCAAGGATTTCAAAGGCAGGAAATTTTCAGGACAGAGGAATCACATCAACAAATTCCGTTCAAAATACCCGAATGCACGGTTCAAAACATATACTGCTGAAGACAAACCGCGTATCATGGAGTTTTTCAAGGAGTTCGAGGAAACACAGTTCAGCAAGGAAGACTTGGTTGCAATTGAAGAGCTTAAAAAGGCAAGAGAAGTCATGAATGACTTCGACCTATTTGACATCTTCTGCGGATATTACGAAATTGACGGCAAAATAGTTTCAGTGGCTGTCGGTGAAATATGCAATGACACCATAATAGAACATATTGAGAAGTCACTGCGGGAATACGATGGCATATATGCCTCCACAGTCCAAGCATTTACAAGAACTTTCGGCAAAGAAGGAATACTGTATGTGAACAGGGAGGAAGACATCGGCGACATGGGACTAAGGAAGTCGAAAATGCAATATCATCCATGCCGAATGATAAAGAAATATATCCTTTTCATTGACAAACCGCTTTCCAAGTTGACAAAAATGCCGGTCATCAAATCGGGAGAACTCGTTCTCAGAAGGCTAAAAGATTCAAGTGCTGAAGACTATGCCAGGCTTGCCGGTGATATCGAAAGAAACAAATATTGGGGATATGACTACCGCAGTGACTGGAAAGGCAGTCCGGAAGACACTCCTGATGCGGCGTTCTTTCTCAGTCTTGTTAGAAAGACCTGGCGAGAAAGAACTGAACTGGCGTTAGGAATTTATCTTCACGACAAACTCATTGGTGAAGTTGTCCTTCACAAGTTCACATACACCTTTGAGGCAGAGATAGGGATGCGTCTTCTTAAAGAGTATGTCGGTCACGGATATGCGCAGAAAGCGGTCAAAGCCATGTCGGACTTTGCCTTTGCAAATCTTTCGATAGAAAAAATCAATGCAAAGTGCTACAAGGAGAACTCAAGTTCTGCCACAAGTCTCAAAGCAGCCGGAATGCTTCCAGCAGGTGAAGACGACACATATTTCTATTTCTATCGCACACCTGAAATATAGTCTATTTCAGCAGTCGGTGAAGTCTTCCAATAACAGATTTATCATCCCTTACTTCGTTTGGAATCCGGCAAAAAAAAACAGCATAAAAACTGATATATTATGAAAACATTCTTAACTTTGCAAAAAATTTCCCATAGAGGGTCAAAAATTGTTTATTAATAACATAATATATTAAAAATCTATCAATTATGAAGAAAAGAAATGTAATTATCATTGGTGCTGCTGGAAGAGACTTCCACAACTTTAATACTTATTTTCGTCACAATGCCAACTACAACGTAGTTGCATTCACAGCTGCTCAGATTCCAGATATTGACGGCAGAAAATATCCGAAGGAACTTGCAGGTGAAGATTTATATCCAGAGGGAATTCCAATCTACAAGGAAGAAGACCTTCCTGAACTGATTAAGAAGTATAAAGTTGATGAATGCGTATTCGCATATAGCGACAAGCCATATCCTTACGTAATGAAAGTTAGTGCTATCGTCAATGCTGCCGGAGCAACTTTCGTTCTCCAGGGTCCAAACGACACCACTATAAAGTCAACAAAGCCAGTTATCTCAGTTTGCGCTACACGTACAGGCTGCGGTAAATCACAGACATCACGTAAGATCATTGAATATTTGGTAGCAAAAGGTTTAAGAGTAGTAGCAGTTCGTCACCCAATGCCTTACGATGATGATCTCAATTTCCAGAAAGTTGAGCGTTTTGCAACCATCGAAGACCTTGCAAAGTACCGCTGCACTATCGAAGAAATGGAAGAATACGAACCACACGTTTCAACAAAGAGAAACGTCATTTATGCAGGCGTTGACTATGAGGCTATCCTCCGTGCTGCTGAAAACGACCCAGACGGTTGCGATATCGTTCTCTGGGATGGTGGTAACAACGACTTCTCATTCTACAAGGCTGATTTAAGCTTTGGCGTTGCAGACCCGCTTCGTCCAGGTGCTGAAGTCAGTTACTATCCTGGTGAAGTTGTAGCTCGTACTGCTGATGTCATCGTCATCAACAAGGAAGACTCTGCTTCCCTCGAAAACATAAACAAAGTAAGAAACAACATCCGCAGCATCAATCCAAAGGCTACTATCATTGATGCCGCTTCAATCCTCACAGTTGACAAACCTGAACTGATTAAGGGTAAGAGATGTCTCGTAATCGAAGACGGTCCTACATTGACTCACGGTGAGATGAAGATGGGTGCCGGCACAGTTGCTGCAATGAAATACGGTGCTGGTGAACTCGTTGACCCAAGACCTTACACAGTGGGCAAGCTGAAAACCACATTCGAGACATATCCTAACATCGGCATACTGCTCCCAGCTATGGGCTATGGTGCACAGCAGATTAAAGACCTTGAAAAGACCATCAACAATGTTGATTGCGATACAGTTGTAATAGGTACTCCTATCGACCTCCAGCGTTTCGTGAAAATCAACAAGCCTTGCGTAAAGGTTGGCTATGAACTCCAGGAAATCGGTCAGCCAGACCTTAAGGGAATACTTGATGACTTCATTGCAAAATACGTTAAGAAATAATATTTTTTGACAAAAGCGACTATCTTTCGATGGTCGCTTTTTTTTTACCCCATCATGAATAAAAGTTTAATTTCAATTACGGATTACTCCAAAGAAGAGCTTCTCCAACTTATAGACCTCGCCTATTATTTTGAGAGTCATCCTGAACCGGAACTGCTCAAGAACAAGATTATAGCATCGTTGTTCTTCGAGCCATCGACACGTACCCGTCTCAGTTTCGAGACCGCAATACAGCGTCTCGGCGGTCGCATCATAGGTTTTGCTGATGCCAGCGTTTCAAGCACTCAGAAAGGTGAATCTCTCCGTGACACCATCATGACCATCAGCCTCTATGCCGACCTCATCGTCATGCGTCACCCTATCGAAGGTGCAGCACGTTTCGCCAGTGAAGTTTCAAGAGTACCTATTATTAATGCCGGTGACGGTGCCAACCAGCATCCAACCCAGTGCATGCTCGACCTGTTCTCCATCAAGAAGACACAAGGCACTCTCGAAAACCTCAAAATAGCCCTCGTAGGTGACCTTAAATATGGTCGCACCACACATTCTCTCGTTCAGGCCATGTCGAACTTCAACGCAACTTTCTACCTCGTTTCCCCTGAAGAGCTGCGTATGCCCGCATCTTCCATCCAGACAATCAAGGATCACAACCTGAAATATTATGAGATGAAAAACCTTGAAGATGCCATTCCTGAGGTTGATATTCTCTACATGACACGTATCCAGAGAGAACGCTTCGCCGACCCACTCGAATACGAACGCGTCAAAAACAGCTATATCCTCCATAACCACATGCTCGACGGCTCAAAAGACAACCTGAAGGTTCTGCACCCGCTGCCAAGAGTCAACGAGATTAACATCGATGTCGATAAAAACCCGAAAGCATACTATTTTCAACAGGCTCTCAACGGAGTCTATATGCGCGAAGCCTTATTGGCACATACATTAGGACTTAAATAATCTTTTATTATGGAACAAAGAACTGAACTTACCGTATCTGCCATCGAAAACGGCACCGTTATCGACCATATACCTGTTGACAGCCTCTTCACCGTCGTAAAATTCCTCGATGTTGAAAAGCTCAGCAACCAGGTCACTATCGGCTATAATTTCTCAAGCAAAAAATATGGCAAGAAAGGTATCATCAAACTCGCCAACAAATTTTTCAAAGACGATGAGCTCAATAAGATTGCCCTCGTTGCTCCAACAGCAACCATTATCACCATCAAGGACTTCAATATTATTGAGAAAAAGCAGGTTGAACTGCCTAAAAACATCGGCAACATAGTTAAATGCATCAATCCGAAATGCATTACCAACATTCAGGACGTTGACTGCCAATTCAGCGTAATCAACAATCCGGGCGAGGAACTCAAGCTTCAATGCCACTATTGTGAGAAATACACCACGAAGAAGAATTTCATGTTCAAATAACCGATCACATTGAATATCAAATACCTCCATTCACTGCAACAGCAGAAATTCCGCGATGAAAACAATGTCTTCATCGCGGAAGGTATTAAAACCGTCAGCGATATCATCTCACTCGGATACACCCCAAAAGAATTATATTATACCGACGGCAACAAACAACTTTCATCTAAAATAACCTCATGCGGAGAACATATTCCTCAATCCGTAATGTCAAGGATATCCGGACTTAAAACTCCACAACAGGTATTTGCAGTATTCAAAAAATTCAACTATCCCCCACTCGACTTATCAGAAACAAACGACAAACACATCCTGTTTCTCGACAACATCTCCGACCCAGGCAACTTAGGCACCATCATCCGCACCGCAGACTGGTTCGGAAAAAACACCATTGTCTGCTCTCAGAACACAGTTGACATGTATAATCCGAAAGTCGTGCAGGCAACTATGGGAGCCATCGCCAACATTCGAATATATTACGTTGATACTGAGGAATTTCTATATTCCGCCCGCACCAACGGCATGAATATCTACGGAACCTTTATGGAAGGTGAGGATATCCGGACAGTCAAGTTCACCGGGCAATCAGTCATAATTATCGGCAATGAAGCCAACGGAATTTCAGAGACCGCAAAAAAACACATTACTCATCGCATAACAATACCCGACGGCAATAAAAAAGGGATTCACTCTCGTGTAAGCGAATCCCTTAATGCAGCTGTTTCAGCAGCTATTGTGTTATTTAGCTGTTAAATGCCTATAAATTCTCGTAACTTAAAGTATATAAAGCGTCACCAGCTGACACATCGCCTGTGACATAACCTTTTTTGAGCCATTTTGAACGCTGTGCAGACGTACCATGATTGAATGATTCCGGGACAGTATAGCCCTGAGCCTTCATCTGAAGTCTGTCGTCACCAATCTGGGAAGCGGCATTAAGACCTTCCTCTATGTCTCCGTCTTCCAAAGAGTTATACATCTTGTCATCGTAATGAGCCCAAATGCCTGCAAAGAAATCGGCTTGCAGTTCAAGTCTTACATTAAGCTTGTTGGCTTCCTTCTGAGACATACGCTGCTGCTGTGCCTGTACCTGCGGCAGAATTCCCAATTGATTCTGAACATGATGGCCGACCTCATGTGCGATTACGTATGCGTATGCAAAATCGCCTCCTGCACTGTATTTCTTGGCCATTTCATCAAAGAACGAAAGGTCAATATACACTGTTTGGTCAGCAGAGCAATAGAAAGGACCTGTTGACGATGTTGCGTTTCCGCAGCCGGAAGTTACAGCATTACGGAACAGAACCATCTTTGGAGGAGTATATGTCTTCCCCATCTTTTTGAACAATGCTGTCCATACATCCTCAGTTCCGGCAAGAATCTGCTTCGCAAACTTAGCCATCGCTTCTTCCTGTTCCGTTGGAACATATTCGGATTCAGTGCCTCCTGTTGTTGTCTGCTCTGCATATTGCAGCACTTCCTGCGGATTTCTGCCCAACAACAATGAAATTAATGCGACAATGATTACGCCGCCAACACCTAATCCGGCTTTGGCGCCACCGCTCATCGACCTGCGGTCATCTACATTTTGACTTTCACGTCTTCCTTCAAGTTTCATATTCTATTATATTTTTCAATTAATTTACAAATCACTACTCATCCACAGAATTAATCAGACTGTATCCGACAAGTCGGCTGTACCTTTCGCCAGAAGGATGATAATACACCATAATCGAATAACGATTCTGTGTCTCCAAAAAAGTCCCGTCGATATAGGTTTCATCCAAAGTACCGGTGTCATTTTGTCTTAATATATACATATAGTCATAAATACCCTGCTTAAGGTAAAGACTGACCTCGTATTCGCCTCTGTCATAATTATATACCATTCGGTTTGCATCATTCATCTGCCACCCGTTGAAGTCACCGCACACATACATTTCGTCATTCTGCATTGGAACATTCGCTTTTATGTGAAGATTCACATACGCATACTCCCCTTCAGTCGCAACAAATCCGTCTTCAGGAGATATATACAATCGCGCCTCTCCATCGTTGTCAAGATAACGCTGGTAAGTCTTGGTCCGCCAAGGGGCTATGCCATGAGTATAGACATAGTATTCACCGTTGACAACATCTATCTCGGAGACATAACGTGTCAGCAACTTTAAACTTGAAATGTCAATATTGCGGAACTCATAATTGCCGTTAAATTCGTATTTGTCATCATAATCATAAACATACGAAGTCCCCGTTATATACTTGGGAGCAAATGCATACTGTGCAAGAAACGGCTTGTTGTTCTGCTGGATTACAACTGTAAGACTATTGTAAGGCTCACGAAGAATATTGTTGTGACAGTCGATTGTGAAAGTCACACGTTGAACTGTGTTGTAAAGACTCGGATTTTTACTGAACCCTTCTGTCATGACTATGCTTGTCTTACGTTCATAGACATAAAAACGTGCCATAAATGACGGTTCATATTCATTCTCCTCATAAACAACCAACGCATAATTGCCTGAATATCCAATGTTTATATTTTCGTTAGGAAATGACACCGAGTAATGTGTGTAGTCACGTAAAGTATTGAATGACTGAGAGTAATCATTAATATAATCTTCGAAGTAATATCCGGTCATATAATCGCTCCTGATAATGTCATTCGACTTGTGCCAGGTCGGATCACAATGGACGAAGGTGTATTTATAGTTCTTTCCGATTGCATCGAAATCATCAAATGTGACATGGATTTTGTCATTAGAACCAAGTTCAATTATAGGCTGACACCATTCGCCATAACCATTTCTTATTTCGATTGAATGAATGTTTTCATCGAAAACGAAATAGTTGTTATCACCAAGAAATCTCTCTATTCCCAAATCCTCGGACATAGCCGTGAAACCTGAAAAAAGGATAATCATCAGTGCCAAGATACTCTTTTTCATTTTCAACCAAAATTATATTTTTTGCAAATGTAATTATTAATTTTTTAATAAAAGGAATATCTTTGCAAAAACTACATTTAAAATGGTTGACATAATTATCAGCGATAAAATAAAGGCTTTATGTCCGGATTTGGTGGTTGCCGGAATATCCTGCGATGTGGTCAATTCAGAATCTTCAGAAAAGCTCTGGAAAGAAATTGACAGTTTCGCGGCCTATTTCAAAGCGCATAACAAGCTGGAAGACATCAACAAACGTCCGGCAATTGCAGCAACGCGTAAAGCATATAAGAAAACAGGCAAGGACCCTAACAGATATAGACCATCGGCAGAAGCCTTATGCCGGAGAATCTGCCGCGACATGGAACTTTACAGAATCGACACATTGGTTGACATAATCAATCTCATATCCATAAAAACAGGTTACTCCATCGGTGGATTTGACGCTGATAAAATCCAAGGGAACACAATAACTCTCGGAATCGGCACCGCTGAAGATGTGTTCGAAGGAATTGGCAGAGGCATCCTTAACATTGAAGGGCTACCGGTATATCGCGACACGATAGGTGGAATAGGCACCCCGACAAGCGATAATGAACGCACAAAACTTGATTTGCAATCGACTAAATTACTGATGGTTATCAACGCTTATTCGGGTGCAGACGGCTTGCAGGAAGGAATAGATTTCTCGGTGGAATGCCTGAAACGCTACGCCCAAGCCACTAATTTTGAAATTTCAATAACTCCAAACAAAAATATTCAAAGAGAAGAACAGGTTTTCGTTACCAAAACAGCAACGAATGAAGAGAAAAAAGATGACGGAGAAGAACTGCTGCGCCGAGGCATGAATCCTGATAACAATGAAAACACCAAGGATATCGGCATAAACGATTATGTCCACTCCTGTCTGTCTGATGTAAAAGACATTATACCTATAACCACAACAGGCGGGTCATCTCGGAAATACTATCGCATTATCAGGGAAAACAAAAGTTCTGTTATGGCTGTTTCATCCGACAACAAGGCCGAGAACAAGGCTTTCCTGCATTATACGAAAGTATTTGAGGAAGCAGGTATCAATGTGCCGCACATCATCAGCACACATCCGTCTTATAAAATGTATATCCTTGAAGACCTTGGAGATACCATTCTTTTTGATCTCATCACAAAACGGACCGAGGATAATCTTTCCAAAGACATGATGCAACTCTGCAAAAAGGCTCTTTCGCAACTTGTGGAAGTCCAGTTCAAGGCAGCAGAAAAAATCGACTATCATTATGCCTATCCTGTGGAATATTTCGACAGGACCGCGATAATGTGGGATCTCAACTATTTCAAATACTGCCTGCTGAAACCTGCTGAAATAAATTTCAGCGAACCCAAGCTGGAAAAAGAATTTGATACCATTATAAATGTGGTGATGTCGAAACCTGAATTGCAGACATTCATATATCGTGACTTCCAAAGCAGAAATATTATGGTCAACAACGACAAATTGTATTTCATTGATTATCAAGGTGGTCGCAAAGGTATTTGTCTGTATGACCTGGCGTCTTTCATATCTCAGGCAAAAGCCCGGTTTTCAAAAGATGACAAAAAGGAGTTATCGGATTACTACTATGAATTGATAAACAGACATATTGAAATAGGCAAAGATGATTATTACCACATTTTAAGATATACCCTGTTGTTAAGAATACTTCAGACTCTCGGGGCATACGGATTTCGTGGAATAATAGAGCATAAGCGGCATTTCATCGACAGTCTGTCGCTCGGAATTGAGAACTTCCGCGCTATCCTCACAGATATTCACGACTCGTACTTGACAGAATTGTCTTCGGCCTGCAAAAAGTTAGAGTCAAAATATTGCAGTATGCCGAAAACTCAAACAGAAGTTCCCACCAAGCTGACAATCAACATATTATCGTTTTCCTACAAGTATAATGAAATACCGAGGGATGAAATTAACGGCGGCGGATTTGTGTTTGACTGCCGCGGACTGCCGAACCCTCATCGGATTCAAGAACTGAGGCCATTTTCGGGTATTTCAGAGCCTGTAAGGAATTATCTTGACTGCAAGCCGGTCGTTGATGAATTCATCAATGATGTAATAAAAGTATTGGACATCTCCGTAAACAACTATATCGAACGCGGATTCACAAATCTTATGGTATCATTCGGCTGCACCGGCGGAAAGCACCGTTCCGCGTACTGTGCCGAGCGCATTGCCAATTACTATCGCAACAATTCAAATGTAATCGTTGCAGTCACCCACCTAAACAAAGAAACATGGTAAAAAAGCAAAGTACTGTGCATGATAGTGAGATTACAGCAGATGATGGACAGAGTACTGTAAACTGTGCAGATATGCGTGTAAATCTGTTTGTACCTACAGCAGGGTTGGGAACCCGGTTGCTGCCGCTGACGGCTGACAAGCCGAAAGCTCTTGTAGAAGTCTCCGGCAAACCGATGATCGAATGGATTCTGCAACGCTGTCAAAACGTTTATCTTGACAAAACCATCGTCAATGCGCATCATTTTGCCGACAAACTCATTGATTATCTTCACATTAACCATCCGGAATTACTTATTTCCGATGAAACCGGAAAATTGCTGAATACTGGCGGCGGACTTAAAAAAGCCATAAAAACTCTCAATGATGACAAAACGGTGATAGTTCACAATGTTGACATTGACACCAATTTCGATTTGAAAAGTTTTATTGAAAAAATGCCACATTTTCCTTACGGCATTGCACATCTTGTGGTCAGCGACAGGAAATCAAGCAGATACCTTAGATTTGACGAAGACATGAAACTCTGCGGATGGATTAACACAAAGACAGGAGAAACAAAGAAAGTTGAAAACAGCAAGCCAGTGTTTTATCAATATGCATTTTCGGGCATACACGCCGTAAGTCCTTCAATATCAAAGTATTTTGATGATTTCGGTGAAGTTTTCGACCTTATTTCAGCATATCTTCAGATAGCCTCCGTCGTGCCAATATACGGACACCTGTACAACGACTGCTATTTTCATGACTTAGGTAAAATAGAAAAAGAGACAGGTAATCCCCCGTCTCTTTTGTAATTATCCCTGTTTATTCAAAAAACAAGGTTATGAAAAGCCGGCAATATTGCCTTATTGGTTCATAGAAGCCAAGAATTCAGCATTGGTCTTGGTTCCGTTCATCTGTTTGATCATAAACTCCATGGCTTCAACCGGAGTCATGTCAGCGATATGATTTCTGATAATCCATACACGACGGAGCACGTCTTCCGGCAAAAGCAAATCCTCGCGGCGGGTACCCGACAACAATATGTCAACAGCCGGGAACACACGCTTATTCGACAATCTTCTGTCAAGCATTAGTTCCATATTACCTGTACCCTTGAATTCTTCGAAAATGACTTCATCCATCTTGGAGCCGGTATCAACGAGAGCAGTGGCAAGAATTGTAAGAGAGCCGCCATTCTCAATCTGACGGGCTGCGCCGAAGAAACGTTTTGGTTTCTGGAGTGCGTTGGCTTCCACACCACCTGACAACACTTTGCCGGATGCAGGGGAAACCGTGTTGTATGCACGTGCAAGACGAGTGATGGAATCAAGCAATATCACAACATCATGGCCGCATTCCACCATACGCTTTGCCTTTTCAAGAACGATATTGGCAATTCTGACATGACGTTCGGCGGGTTCATCGAAAGTCGAAGCAATCACTTCGGCATTAACACTGCGTTGCATATCGGTAACCTCCTCCGGACGCTCATCAATAAGCAGAACTATCAGATAAACTTCCGGATGATTGTATGCAATGGCATTGGCCACTTCCTTGAGTAACACGGTTTTACCAGTCTTAGGCTGTGACACTATAAGACCTCTCTGACCTTTACCGATAGGAGCAAACAAGTCAATTATTCTCGAAGACAATGTTTCGTGCGGATGTCCGGTCAATTTGAATTTCTTTTCAGGGAAAAGAGGTGTCAGAAAATCAAATGGCACTCTGTCGCGTATATCTTCAGGCTTCTTGCCATTAATCATTTCAACCTCGACCAAAGGGAAATATTTCTCACCATCTTTAGGAAGCCTGATTTTACCATTTATGGTATCACCTGCCTTCAAACCCAGACTTTTTATCTGATACTGAGGAACATAAATGTCATCAGGAGAATTAAGGTAGTTATAATCCGAACTTCTCAGAAATCCATATCCCTCAGGCATGATTTCAAGAACGCCCTCAGCTTCAACGTTTATTTCCACATTTATGACTGGCTGTTCGTTTGCAGCCTGTTGCACATCACGCTGAACCTGATTGTTTTGGCTATTCTGGTTATTTTGAGAATTGTTTTTATTATTGTCGTTACGCTGCTGGTTGGAATTCTGTTCGTTCTGACGTTGGTTTCTTTTGTTGAATTTCTGATGTTTCTGATAACCTTGCTGCTGGGCATTATCAGAAGCAACAGGCTGATTTGCAGATTGATTTTGATTTGCCGAATAATCAGAGTGATTTTCCTGTTCACGTGAATTATCAGACAATGACTCAGGATTATTTGTCTTAAGGGCATTCTTCCTATTATTTCCCTGACGCGCCCCATTGTTGTCATTGTTATCAACACTCTCAACATTGTTCGGCATTTCAGCAGAAGAATATCCGATTTTCTCTGCTTTTATTCGAGTACGTTTCTTTTTTTGAGATTTTTCCTGACTATTTGAAGCCTGCTCCTGTTGTGGCATCGAAGTCGGAAGGTCATTGTTAGTCTGCTGAGAATCAATAACTTCCTGATTCAGATTTTGATTTTCCTCCTGCGCTGATTTGCGTTTTCTTACAGATTTCTTCTTCTGAGGTTTGTTGTCAGGATTTTGTTGAGGTTGAGGTTGTGACTGAGACTGTGATTGAGACTCTGCTGCCTGAACATTTTTTTTTATTCCGTTGGCAGTCTGTGTCGCATTTGTGTCAAGTATCTGGAAAATAAGTTCTTTCTTCTTATAGGATTCAGGTCTTTTAATACCCATATCTTTTGCTAATTTTCTGAGTTCAACCACAGACTTAGCATTCAGTTCTTTTATATCCATAAAAGTAAATTTATAAATTATTTGCTGTAAAGAAAATGTAGTATGAAATTAAATAAACAAAGTAATTACAGAAGAATTACCGCGGTTTTTATTCGACTGCAAAATTATAAAAAATACTGAAAAATCAACTATCTTTGCAAAAAATTAAATAAACTCAAATTATTAACGTAAAAAATGGTTCAGAAAAATAAATTTTCATTTGTACTTGCATCCATATCCAGGATACAGACCTTATATTTATTGGTATCAATAACCGCTTTGGCATTAGGCGCAATTTTCCCTATAGCAAAGTATTACGGGGATTTCTCGTATGTTCTTAAAATATTCACATTCAAGCCAATGAGCGACATGGTGCCGGACCCCGAGAAATTTCTTTTCAATCTGCCGATTGTTATAATATGGGCTGCAATCATCATCATGAATTTCATAACGATATTCCTGTTCAACAAGCGGCGCACACAATTGAACCTGTTAAGCATTACAATAGGTCTGGTGCTCGCAATGATTGCTCTTATATTCTTTTACTACTCCCCTAACATTGAAAAGCATTACAGTGTTGTCACTGAGTACAACAAATGTGCCGGAATATATATGCCGCTGATTTCCTTCATCTGTATGATGCTCGCATACAGAAGTATCCGCAAAGATGACAAATTGGTCAAATCACTTGACAGAATCAGATAACAGAGAGCGAAGTCATAAGAAACTCTGTGCAATATAAATGGAGACCTATAGGGCGGAAAACGTCACATTGCCCAAAGGAGCAAACCGATGCAAATTATGATGCCGGTGACAATGAGGTCTATGATACAGAACCCCATGATATCCTTGGCGTTGAGTTTTGCAATAGCAAGTGCAGGCAAAGCCCAGAAAGGCTGAATAAGGTTTGTCCATGCATCACCCCATGAGATGGCCATGCCGGTAAGACCTGGGTTCACGCCCAGATTGGCACCTGCCGCAAACATAATCGGTGCCTGTATTGCCCAATGGCCTCCTCCTGAAGGGACAAACATATTGAGGACAGCAGCACATAGAAATGTCAGCAAAGGATATGTGTGAGCATTTGAGACACTGATGCAAGCATCGCTTATTACCGTTCCAAAACAGATGCCGCTTGCCCCTATGCCGGTGATAATTCCCATGATGCCAGCATAGAATGGAAATTGCAGGATGATGCCTGCCGCACCTCCTACCGCTTTAGTGAAAGCATGCACGTATGCTAATGGTTTGCCATGAAGTAAAATACCGAGTGCAAGGAAAATCAGAATAACAGTACCCAAGTCAAAAGTTCCACCACGAAACGCCAAGTGCATGACAATATACACAACCATCAGCAATGCCACTATCCAGCTTAGAACACGACTGTTTTCAAGACGTTCAGCTGGAGTGGGGTTAGCCTTTTGGCACTTGGTTCCCACATTGACTCCTTTCATTGCCTTCTCCATACTTTCCGCCATGGCTCCGGATTCCGGATTATCATCCAGCAACAAAGAGGGATTGACAGTCACGACCTGTGTTGCGTTCTTTGGATGCATCAGCGAGTTGACAATAACAATGGCAATTATGACCAAAGCAACCATTATCAGGTTGGGGACTGCCAATATGGTTTCAGTGATTGGTACGGGAGAAGTGAGCACACCGTTTGTGGCTATTGCCAAACTGTCACCCGGTGTTGCCATAGTAAGAGGTATGGACCCGGAAAGTCCTGCGTGCCACACCACAAAACCGCTATAAGCACTGGCAATGAGCAGACGGTAGTCCACATTTTTCATCTTCAACGCTATTTCTTTGGCAAAGATGATACCCACGATAAGTCCGAAGCCCCAGTTGAGCCAACATGCCAATGCCGAAAATCCGGTCACCAATGCTATTGCACCGGCAGGTGTCTTGGGCAATGAGGCCAATGCACTGATGCCACGTTTCACAGTGGGTGCCGACGCAAGTGCGCTTCCGCTGACCAGCACAAGAGCCATCTGCATGGCAAAAGCGAGCAGATTCCATACACCGCCACCCCAATGCTCTATGACTTCCATTGGAGTCTGATGACAAATAGGCATGGCAAGAATGCCGGCTACAAGCGTAAGGATTATGGCAAAGATGAATGGCTCGGGCAACCAGCGCTGGACCAGTTTCACACAGCCGTTGATGATTTTCTGAAACATATCTTATGGCGTATTGTCAATAATATTTATTAATTTTTTATAACGCAACAGACTGTATTTTATTGTATCGCGCCATAACATTAATTTAAGGATCCTCATTCCCCACAAGTCGGAAAACTTGATTACATTTGCAACTGATAATTAGCTTAGCAATCACTCAAACAGTCAAATATCATCTTGTATATATGAAAAAGAAATTACCACTTTTAGCGAAAATTGGGATTGCAATTGTATCAGGTATCTTATGCGGATTGTTTTTCCCGTTATGGGCCACCCGCATATTCGCCACATTCAACAGCATATTTTCAGCATTCCTCGGTTTTTGCATTCCGCTTATCATCCTCGGTCTGATTGTTTCGGGCATTGCCGATATGGGAAAAGGTGCAGGCAAAATGTTGCTTCTCACTGTAGTCTTGGCATACGGTTTCACGCTGCTCGCCGGTTTCGGGACATGGGCTGCATCAAGCCTTGTCTATCCCAGACTTTTAGGTGACACCACCCTGACGGCCATGAGTTCAGATGCCACCGAAATAGAGCCTTATTTCACCCTTGCCATACCGCCGCTGATGAACGTGACAAGTGCACTGGTGCTGGCCTTCATATTAGGATTGAGCATCCCTGCCGTGGGAGGCAACGGCACAATCAAACGATTTTTTGAGGATTTCAAGGACGTGGTAATGCTGGTTATCATAAAGGTAATCATTCCTCTGCTTCCATTTTACATCTTCGGCATATTCCTGCAGATGTCAGCCAACGGACAGATTAAGATGGTGCTTGTCATATTTGTCAAAATTATCGTATTCCTATTCATCCTGACAGTCATCATGTTGCTGATTCAGTTCATTATTGCCGGCATCGTCAGCCATCGCAATCCTTTCCGTATGCTTGGCAACATGCTTTCGGCATACGTTACGGCATTAGGCACTTCCTCATCTGCCGCGACAATACCTGTAACTCTTCGTTCGGCCATAAAGACCGGCGTCAGTCCGGCCGTTGCCAATTTCGTCATTCCATTATGTGCCACCATACATTTGTCTGGGAGCACTATCAAAATAGTAGGACTTTCGTTAGCAATGATGATGCTCAGCGGGATGCCCATCGACATGGGGACGTTCATTGGCTTCATCTTTCTGCTTGGTGTCACCATGATTGCCGCTCCAGGAGTTCCCGGTGGTGCAATCATGTCTGCCATAGGGTTGCTCACATCCATCCTCGGTCTTGGCGAAGTTCAAATCGGCCTAATCATCGCAATCTATTTAGCTATCGACAGTTTTGGCACGGCAACCAACGTTACCGGTGATGGAGCCATTGCAAACATTGTAGATTCTGTATGGAAAAGGAGCAGCGGTAATTGTCAAGTCGAAAAGAAATGCTGAACTTAACGGATTTTGACTAATTTTGCGAACATGAAATGTTTGCGGCACATATTAGGATTGGGACTTCTGCTTGCTGTGATGGTGAAGTGTGGAAGTTCTCCTGACTCCCCTGCCCTGACTGGCACCCCCTCTCAGAGTGGAACTGCCGCACTCGAGGCTTTAGAGGAAATTGACTCGCTGATGTGGAAACAGCCGGATAGTGCTTTGACGGTAATGTTGAAGTTTGCGGCAAGCCCAGAGGCGGACAGTCTTGCTGAGTTTGAGGGGCATTATTGCCAGATGCTGATTTCGGAGCTGCTGTATAAGAATGACTATGGGCAGAGCAATAGGGAAGATTTGCTGAAGGCGGTGGATTATTTTGATTCGATAGTTGCAGCGGATGGATATAAGACGGACGGGCGCAAGGCGGACACACGCGGTGTGTCCATACAGAAAAGAGATGCATTTTTGGATGCGCGGGCACATTATATCAATGGTGTAGGGTTTTATGAAAAGGACAGCGTGGTTGAGGCGTGTGGAGAATACTTAAGGACATTGGAGGTAATGGAAGAACATTTTGAGGAGAGGGCGTTGACAGGGAAACGGGCTGTGTTTATGTTTTATACTTACAATAGACTTTTGGAACTTTTCTCGGCGCAATTTATGATGGATCCTGCGATTACCTGCGGTGAACAGGTTTTGTATTATTGCCAAAAAGAAGCTTCTTTGTCCAACCAAATTCCCATTACATTTATTTTTATCGGAAAACAATACGACAAAAATGGCAAGAAGGTAGATGCGAGACAATATTATGTACGTGCTATAGAAATGCTGCAGGATAGCGATAATGTTGTTTTTAGGGATGCGGTATCATTAAAAGCTCTATGTGATTATCAACTTGGATTAGGTATCGACCAACCTATGAACACTTTGAAGCAAATCGTATCTTTTTCAGAAAGTGAAGCGGAACGATTAACTCGTTTCCTAACCATCGGATATATTTTCTTTGAAGAAGGTATGTTTGATTCTGCATTGGTTTATTTAGAACCAGCGTTTATTGGATATGAGAATAACCCATATAGAGTTAAATATGCCGAGTGTCTTCGCATCATTTATGACAACTTTGAGAACAAGGAGAAATCTGATGCCTGTGTAAAATTTATTGCAGACTATAGGAGATCTGAGGGTGAAAACAAGACTTTAATCTCAAAGCTTGAAGCCATGTTCAAGACATACATGGACCAAAAGCAGCAGAAAGAGGCGGAAGAAGCACATGAAAAGTCCATCAGAAAAACAATTGTCATCATTGTACCTATTGCCATTGTGGTTGTAATAGCCATCATTATTTTTGCAAAGCTAAAGAGCAAGAAACTCTTGAAGGAGCAACAGGAAGAAGCAAACATAAGATTTGGAGTGACGGAGCAAGAACATAAAAATGAATTGAGACGATTACAAGCGGAAGCCGAACAACGGTTAACTGATGCCGAGCAACAGTTGGAAAAGGTGGAGATGAAGCACCAACAGTGGATGGCAAAGGCAAAAGAACGACACGAGAAAGAATTGAGAGAACAGAAAGAGCAGTCGGAAAAGGAAATGGAGAAGATCAAGAAGCGGCATAAGGAAGAGTTGGAAACAGAACGGTTAAGCTACCAGAAGGAACAAGAAACATTGCGACAGAACCTACAACAACGTGAAGCGCAGGTAAATGCATTGGAAAAGGTCTTGAAACAACAAAGCGAAGAAGCAGCGAAACAACGTGAGGCTTTCCTGAATGAAGAAATATGCCAACGTATCTTAGAATTATTACATGGCAAACACATTACCTCCCGTGATACTGCCTATCAACATGATATCGGTCTTGAAGAAGAGGATTTCAAACAACTCAAAGATGCCGTGGAAAGACATTACAAGGGTTTTGACAATGCGCTGTTGAGCCAATGTGCGAGTTTGAAACAGAGCGAACTCACGCTGTGTCACCTGCATCTGTTGGAATTGAATGAGGGAGAGATTGGGGCGTTGAAAGGCCGGACTTATTCGGCAATCAAGAAGCAGAATGAAAACCTTCAGGAGAAGATTGGGGTGGAAGAAAGCTTGTCCGCCTATGTTTTGAAGGTGGCGGAAGGGCTGTGTGGAACCCAAAATATTGACCAAAACACAATAAAAAATAAGCCTTTACGACAAAACTCAGAAGAGATTCCACAAGAAAGTACATTGAAAAGTACATTGAAAAGCACTTTGAAAGGCACACAGAAAACAATAGTTGAAATCATCATCAATAATCCCAATGTTACCATTCCAGAAGTCGCCATGCAATTAGACTTAAACCCACGCGGAATCGCCAAACATTTCAAAGTGCTTCAAGATAAAGGTGTTATCCGTCGTGTCGGACCTGACAAGGGTGGGCACTGGGAAGTTATTGAATGATTTTGGAACTGCCAAAAAGAAACAAACTCTATCTGACCCTACCTAAGAGCGGGGTTTTTGGTGGCCTTTTGTCTGTTCTGCAAAAATTCCAACATTTTTCCAGCATGGTTTTGTGATTTATAATCAAAAAAATTAATAATTTTGGACTCGACATCTACAGGATAAGCGACGGGAATACGACGGTTACAGGCAAATGGATAAAAAAGAATACAAATGAATAATATAATAACAAATAATAATATCATGAAAAAGTTTGCAATGATAGCAATAATGATGAGTATAGCATCATTTGCAATGTCACAGAATTTCTGGACGGAAATCGCCTTGCCGGACAGTTGCAATCTCGTCAATATTGACGGAACTTCTAATGGTAATCTGTATGCCGCCACGAATAATGGTCTGTACAAATCGACGGATAATGGAAGCGAATGGAATCTGACGGGGATGTCAGTATCCTGTGGAAATGTTTACATAGATGAAAATGATGTGATTTACGTCAATCATGGGAATCAGCTGCTGTATTCGTCTGATGATGCTTTAATTTGGAACACAATACAGATGCCGGTTGATAGAGGAATTCTGTATGCAAATGACAGCGTAATAATTGTGGGAAGACTTAACTGGTCAGGGATATACATATCACATGATTACGGTGATACTTGGACGCATTTACAAGTGCTGGTTTCGGGCTATGCTTATAAAATTTATGATTTCAATGGCATGTTAATATTGTGTACTTTTGCATTTAATGGCGAAGGTGGTTTCTTTCTGTCGTATGATTATGGTATGACGTGGGAGCCGACGAGCATGAACCAAGTTTATTTTTACGGCACAGGTGCGGCAATCAATTCCCAGGGAGTCATCTATCTTTCATCATCGGATGTACACTTGTATAAATCTGATGACAACGGACAGTCGTGGCAGCCTATTTTCTCTGTGTATCCTGGAGTATTTATAGATATAATGATAACCGCTGAAGATGATATATATGGCGCCTTTGACAATACATTCTTAAAGGATATTGCTCCGTTCGGCGTGTATCGTTCATCTGATAACGGAGAAACGTGGGAATACATAAATTCCGGAATGGGATATGATATAAATATCAGCGAACTATTCCAGTCATCCAACGGAAGTATTTTCGCATACAGAGATAGACTGTTTCGTCATTTGCCTGAAATGCCTGGTGATGCAAACGGAGACATGAAAGTTGATGTTAATGATATACAGTGTATAATATCTTTTATGATGTCGAATATTGAATCCATTGAATTCACAAATGCCGATGTTAACAATGACGGCATTATAAACATACTTGACATTGTGGCGACTGTCAATCTGATATTTCAATGAAATGTAGGTATTGTTTAATAGAGTGACGAAGGCAGGAGCCTGCAAGGATAATTAATGTGCAGTCAGCCGGTTAATGATATTATCACATCATTTAATACGAACAGCTGGCCTTCAGTGACATACCTCCGGCGAGTGATAAAAGACGGCCAGATATGCGAACATGGCAAATGGATGAAAATGTAGAAAAAAATAATTGTAAAGTGATGAGAAGAAGAATAATTATTGCAATATTGGCTATAATGACTGTTAACGCCTACTGCGAAAATGGTCCGAAAAATGTTTATCCATCAGTGGAAATATGTGGTGGATACTTTTATATCATCGATCTTCCTCACGATCATTTTTATTTCAATTATGCTGTTGCAGTGATGCCGGCATTCAACTTTAACAGATTTAAAATAAGTTTCGGGGGAGCCTATTCGACTAACTCTTTTTCACAAGATTTTGATATTAATGACTCAACCCAAAAAGGTAATGTGGAGTGTAGGTTCAAATATGTTGCCATTCCAATAGTATTCAGTTATAAATTCATCAATAAGGAGAATTACAGTCTGTCGGGATTGGCCGGAATTTTTGAGACAAGACTTGTTGACTATAAGAGGACCACTACTTATCAGGGTGTACAAGGGGAGAAAAAAACAGTTGATACTTACTTCGGTGAAAACAATATTGGATATGGGGCAAATATTGGAATAATGTTCAGCAGACGACTTTTTTCAAACTTTTGGATGAACGTGTCTTCATGTTTCATTTATCATAACTATAACAGGTCATTAAACTTACAAATAGGGTTGGAGTATAGATTCACAAA
>JAEEGL016851595.1_pt1 | contig 56707 bp, 8 predicted proteins | sample 9134231 | NCBI WGS metagenome assembly JAEEGL01 (sample SAMN16246548, study PRJNA631951) | gut metagenome | biome: gut microbiome; feature: rumen; material: fiber-attached | host: Bos | place: Iran: Karaj | collected 2018-10
CATCTTCAAATTGTTGATGCCGAAATAATGTTTCAGGATATTGTCGCCGTCGGTGTTGTACGAATAATTATTGAGGTTGTTTTTGATGCTAAGATAATCCTCACGCAGTTTCCAAGCCTGCAAAAAGATGCTTTTGCCGCTCGCCTGTGGCCCCACGATAAAAGTCATATCGCCAAACTCTACGTCAGCCACCTTTATCGGTCCAAAATTATGTAGTGTGAATGAGGTGTTCATATTGTTTGTTAATGTTTCCATCCGCAAAAATAATGAAAATGTTTGCTAATTGCAAAAAAAATTTCAATCCGCCTTATGATGGAATAGTAGTGTTATGTATAAACTCACACTTCTTCCATCATCCAATCTGTAATGTTCTTTTCCGCGCTCGAAAAGTTGACGCCGACCTTTATTACTTGGCGGTCGTCCATCTTAAAGCGTCCGGCGTAGTTTTTTATATTTATCTGATTGAGGGCGGTCTGTGCGTCCTGATCTATCTTAAATTCAAACAGATAGACATACTTCTTGTTGATAAGTATGCTGTCGGCACGACCCTTGGAAAAATGCGCCTCGCTGATGATGTACTCGCCCAAAATAGTGAATACCAAGTAGATAACATTCTGAAAATCTCGCTCAATAAGGCGGAGGCTCTTGTTGTTGGCGTATGGCAACGAACTAAACAAGGCTTTCATACGCTCTATTGCGCCCTCAACATCGCCGGTGCGGAAGTCTTCCTTAAATTTAGTATAATCCAATCCAGACGGATTTTCCATTGTAGTGTAAAACTCTTTGGCGAGCGACTCAAAAAAACTCATATCCACCTCGTAATTTGGAAAACCAAGAATATAAGTCTGGTACTCCTGGTCATACGACTTGATGGTTAGATAGCCTGTATAGTAAAGCAACGGCACGAGGTCTGTCTTAAACTCGTCGTCCTTGTAGTTAATCAAAGCATTTTTGCCGTATTCCACATCGCAGCGAAGCGTCTTGATGTCAAAATACGTATTCTTAATACGTTGCATCAGTATTGTCGGCGTACCAGTGCTATACCAATAATTTTGCAAGTCGGTCTTGTCCAAAGCGTTGAACAGGCTTACTGGGTTGAAAACCTTTGTGCCGTCCTCGTGGAAAAGATAACTGTCATACCATTTCCTTAGCAACGCCACCATTGATTCAAAAGTAATGTTTTTCCTGTCGGCAAAAGCCTGTATTTCGTCTTTGAGATACAACATTATTTCATCGAGCGTAAAGCCGCAGACCGCCGAATACTTCGGGTCCATAGAAATGTCGGTTGGCTGGTTGGTACCGCTGAAAATAGATGTCTTGGCAAATTTGGTAACGCCCGTCAAAAACGTAAAGCGGAAATACCTGTCGGCAGACTTCAACACAGAGAAAAATCCACGGTAGATGTCCTTGTCGTTTTCGAGGTTGACACTTTTAATCAGAGGGTTGTCATATTCATCAACAATCATCACGGTTTGGAGACCAGTCTTGTCAAACACGGCCTTCAAATCGTACTCCAAACGCAGCGACAACGAAAGACTTTCCACCTTTGCCGGTTCTTTTTTTATTTTTTCGTCCAGTGCGTCAATTCTTTCTTTGATAACATTCTCATCGAATTGGATGCCATTTTCGTCCTCGTACTTCTGTAATGCAATACTTATTTTGGTCAACAATGTTATTGACCCAGCGGTATAGTCGCCACTCACGAAGTCGAGGTAAATCATCGGATACTTAATCCAATCCTTCTCCAAATCGTATATTTTCAACCCCTCAAAGAGATGCTTTTTGCCTTCAAAAAAAGCACGCAAAGTATTGCACAACAGGCTTTTGCCAAACCTGCGCGGACGGGCGAGGAAATATGTCTTGCCTTGATGTACAAGATTATAGACGTAATTAGTCTTATCAATATAGAGGCACTTCTTATTCCTCAAATCTTCAAAACTCTGTATGCTCAGCGGATAGTTTACCATAATACTTTGCTTTTTTCGGGGTTTATCAATGCACAAAGATAATGTTTTTTGCGTGGAAAGCAAAAATATTTTTTTATGCAAAAAATCTTATTCTCCTCTACGCCTTTATATCCTTCACCATCAACTGCAAACTCTTCCGCCCGTTAAACTCGTTCTGCACCACGGTATAGCAAATATCCACTGCCTTGCCCGCTTTTAACACATCGGCAAATGCGGCGAGACCGAAGCCGATGCCAACCATTTTGGTTTGGAAAGCGTCCATCACTTCGAGACGGAGGTGTTTTTGGGGCAACTCCTTGCCGACAGCGCGGGTCTTGCCACAATTTACTACGCCACGAGTGGCAAAAATAGGTTCAGGATTTTCGGGGCCAAAAGGCTGAAACTCTTGAAGTTTGCGGTAAAAATCGTCGGTAATCTCAGAGAAACTAATATAACGCTCGATGGTGATAGTGGGGCGTTTTTGATAGTCTTGGATGTGCTGACTGACATAATCCTCAAAGTCGTGGCGGAAATCGCCATAATCATCAAACTTCATACTCAACCCGGCGGCGAATTTGTGTCCGCCAAAAGCCGTAAGATATTTTCGACACGAATCTATTGCGTCATAAATATTAAAATCCGACACCGAACGTGCCGAACCCGTCAACATCCCATCTTTTAGAGCCAAAACAATTGTCGGACGATAGAAAGTATCTGTGAGCCTTGACGCAACTATGCCCACAACGCCCTTGTGCCATCCGCAGCCACAGACCACAGTGGAAGACTTTTGTAAATTTGCGGGGTCGCTTTGGAGCAATGCAAGCGCATTCTCAGTAATACTACGGTCGGCTTCTTTGCGGTCGTCATTGCAGTGCGCAATTTCCCTTGCAAAACTGCATGCCTCGTTGAAATCGTTGCTTATAAGCAACCTTACAGCATCCATTCCACTTTTCATGCGTCCGGCGGTGTTGATGCGCGGACCAACTACAAAAAGCAATTCCTCCACTGAGATAGTTTTGCCGACAAGACCTGTTTCGGTGATGATTGCGGCTATTGAGGTCATAGGACGTGCATTGATTTTTTTGAGTCCACAATATGCCAACACACGATTTTCTCCTGTCATAGGAACGATGTCTGATATAACGCTAACAGCCACAATATCAAGATATTCATAAAGACGTTGCAACGGAATATTACGTCTCATGCAGAGAGCCTGCAAGAGTTTGAACCCCACGCCGCAGCCCGAAAGTTCGTTGTAAGGATAGGTATTGTCAGGGCGTTTTGCGTCAAGCACAGCAACGGCCTTAGGAATGTCCTCGCCAGGGGTGTGATGGTCGCAGACAATAAAATCTACACCTTTGTAGGCTGCATATTCAATGCGAGCGTTGTCCTTGATACCACAGTCGAGGGCTATGATGAGAGTACATTTTTTTTCTATGGCAAAATCAATTCCCTTGTAACTTACACCATACCCCTCCGAATACCTATCAGGCACATAATAAAAAATATTGAAGGGGTAAAACTCCCGCAAAAAAGAATATACCAACGCAACAGCCGTAGTGCCGTCCACGTCGTAATCGCCATACACCAATATTTTTTCACAATTGTCTATCGCCGCCAAAATCCTGTCCACCGCCTTGTCCATGTCCTTGTACAAAAACGGGTCGTGGAGCATAGACAGCGACGGGCGCAGAAAACCCCGCACCGCCTCCACGTCGTCCCCCACCCTATCGAGCATCATCAATGCAAGCGTGGGCGGCAGGTGTCCGTGGAGCCGGTTGCAAAAATCGTTGAGTGCGGCATCGTCGTATTTAGAAGGCCGAAGTTTCCAAATATTCTCCATTTTAAGCCTTGATGCGGATGCGTTTGACCATGCGAGTGCGGAATTTGCCGATGGAACGTCCGTCGCGGGTAATCATAAAATCGAGTTGCACACCGCAATTCCAAGCCATAGAGAAAGGCTTTGCAATGTCGCCGGGAGCCAACGACCGCGAACTTCCAATCACTAAGAAAATGCCGCTGCCTTGATATTCAAGTTCCTGAAATGCAGCGCCTTTGCCTGGTGTCGCGTCAAAAGTGTCCAGATATACCATCGTGCCTTGTTTCAGGGTGTTGACATTCACTTGCGACACCTCCACATATTGAGGCTGCGGGGGCGTTACAGGCGGAGTGTTAACAGGCGGCACATTAATAGGCGGAGTGTTAACAGGCTGTTTTATAACAGGTTGCTGCGGCGGATTTACGGGCGCATTGTTAGCCATCTGGAACATAGTGCCTTCGCTGTCCTCAGCGGGCACTGAATTATTTTGGGCGGCTGAATTAGGTGTGGCGGCAGGAGACGACGCGGAAGCCGTTGCCACCATGCCGTCCAGAAACACCGTAAAATCTCCGTGGAAGGTAACTATCTTGGTGCCGCCAATGTCCTGAAAACCTTTGAGAACCAACAGATTTTCCAACGTATCGCCCACGAGGATAATATTCTCCAAATCGATTACGCGGCAACCGTTGGCGGCAAGCAAATCGTTGGAAAACATCGCCGCGTACTGCCTCGAAAAATTGGCGGCATCGGCGTACAACTCCTCACGCGAAAGCCCAACAGGATACTTCTGATTGGGGGCGCAAGCAAAATTGGTGCTGAGTTTTATGGTGTCCTTAGTGGGGTTTTTGTCAAAATAGGCAATCACTTTTTCCGACAGGCTATAATGCCGCAAAATCTCCGCAGCAAGAGCCTTGCCGTCTGTGGGGGCGATGATGTGGGCGTTAAGGTTGACGGTGTTAACAATCTTCTGCGCTATCGCCCGTGCAAGCGGAGCCACGCCAAGACCTTCGGCGTTGCGTTTGGCGATGACGTCGCAGGTGCTGCCGTTGACGTTAACGATGTACATATTGAGGTCGTTGCCGAGGGTCTCCACCACAGCCATCTTGCGGTTGTTGCAGAGCATACCGCGACTCCTTGCAAAATGCCTTGCAACCACCGCCGGCAATGGTTCGCGGGTGGAAATTTGCAGGCCGCTGCGCATCAGGCTCTCTCCTACCGCCGCACGCGCCGTCTCGTCTATGCTGTCGCTAAAAGTGGCTACGCAACGCGACACGCCAGTAGTTTTGGCTACAATGGCAGAGGTAACGGCATAGAGAGCGATGTCGAGATCGCGCCGACCGTCGGCAATGCGCTGCAACACATCGCCTTCCGCGCCAGCCTCGCCATTGCGATAAGGCATCAGGTATTGGAGGCCGTAGTCGTAGCCGCCCGCGCCGTTTTGCTTGAAATACAAGTAATAACGCCCGCCGTCCCTGTCGCTCGGCAGAGGCTTGCAAGTGCCGTCGCCATTGATGATGGCGGCAAGCATGTAATTGTCGCAGACAAAAAGTGCAAGTATATTGTCCATTTTCTATACGTTTTTTAGTCAAAATATCTGTAAACGACGGCGGTGATGTTGTCTTTGCCGCCGGCGTTGTAGGCAGCCTCGGTGAGTCGGTTGGCGAGGTCGGGGGTCTCCTTGTAACGAGCAATCAGGCTGTATATCTGATTGTCGGTAAGAGCGTCATGCACCCCGTCCGAAAAAGCAAACATGATGTCGCCGTGCTTGAAAGTGCGCTTCTTGCTCACGTCCACCTGCATCAAGTCGAGCGACTGCCCGATGGCGGAAGTCATGATATTGCGCTGCGGATGGTGAAACGCCTCATCCTCCGTAATCTCGCCACGGTCGAGCAATTGCTGCACGATAGATTGGTCGTGGGTCTCGCGGCTGAGGGCGTCCTCGCTCCACAGATACACGCGGCTATCGCCTATGTTGATGGTGTAATAATCGCTGCCACACACCAGAAAACCCGAAATCGTGGTGCCGCAATTCATGTACGCGGGGTCTTCGATGCTCTTGTCCAGCACCTTGCGGGCGGCTTGCATTACTGTTTCGTTGAGGAAGGCAACGGGGTCGGTGTCAACAGTCAATTTGTTGAAAGCCTCGCTGAAATAATCCACAACGGTCTTGCTCGCAAAGTCGCCGTGTCCGTGTCCGCCCACGCCGTCTGCCACAAATACAAGCCTCATCCCGTGCCTTACGTCGGTGATAAGGAAGTCGTCTTCCTGGCTCGGCTTGCGGCCTTGCAGGGTGCTACTCTCGGTCTGCGGAAGAGCCTTGCCGCTACCGCCGTTAGAATTGTCGGCGAATATTTTTTTTATCGTTGATAACATGATGCTTATTTTTTAACAGGTGGAACGGTGGTCAGATATTGCTTGTGGATGAATCCGGATTTGTCCTTATACTGACCGTCCAAAACCTTCACATGCACCCACTCCGCATATACGTCGTATTGGTCGCGCACAATCACTTCGAGCCGGGTGTTCTTGGGGAGCGAGACGATGACGTTTTCCTTACTTAACGAGGCGGCCTTACGGAGGTTGACCCCGTTGCCCGACGTGTAGATAATGGCTCCCCGCGCAAATACATCCTGCGAACTGGTGGTGGCCTGACGCTCCCACGGCAGACGCCCGTCGTTGAAGTGCATATATACCGCCGTGCCTACCGCCGCAAGCACTATTAGCAACAGCAATGTCTTCAAGAACTTGCGCCCTCCGCCGCCTTCGTCCTCCAATTTGGTGGAAGTCTGCGCGAGACGGTTTCTGCGTTCGAGTTCCTCCTTGCGCTTGCGGGCGATGGCCTTCTCTATTTCGTCGGAAATAATCGCCTCGGCGAGATCCTTGTCAACCCCCGCCTTGATGATTTCCTTGTCGAGCACGGCGCGTTCGTTGCGGGTGATAACGCCGTCCGCTGCGTACTCCTTGATTTTGGCTTCGAGCCACGCGGGCATGGGGTTGGAGCCGCTGCCGTTGGCAAGCAACACGCGCAAAATCTCGTCGCACGACTGATAGCGGTCGTTGGGATTGAGCATGGTGCATTTGTCGGCTACGGCACGGAATTTTTCCGACGGTATTTCGTGCAGGTAGCGGCGGTCGCTGTGCTGCGTAAAGAGTTCTATGATAATAACGCCGAGCGAAAAGATGTCGCTGCGCTGGTCGGCAGACATGGCGCGGTTCATAAGTTCGGGCGCGGCGTATTTGGGAGTGCCAGCCTTGGCGAGATTGTCCACAAGCGAATCGGCGGCGGCAAGACCGAAGTCGATGATTTTCACATTGTTGCCCTTGTAAGTGAGCATAATGTTGTCGGGCTTCAGGTCGCGGTGAAACACCTGTTTTTGGTGCATATATTTGAGGGCGTCAAGGAGTTGGAGCACAATCTTGTTGATGATGTCCTCCTTGGTGTTATGCTCCACGTGAATAAAGGTGGTAAGCGTCCTGCCGTCCACAAATTCCATGTAATAATATGGACCGTCGGCATCCTCGCCCTTGCCATAAAAATGCACGATGCCCGGATTTTCGAGACTGTATCCAGTGTCAAACTCCTTGTAAAACAGGTCGATGTACTGCTTGTTGTAACGGAACTGAGGCTTCACGCGCTTGATGATTACCTTGCGGCGACCAAGATGCAGCGCGCTATACACGTCGCTCATCGCCCCCGAAACGTCAAGTTTCTTGATTTCGGTAAATTCGCTCGCATCCGGCGTGGAGGTGGGCGCGGGTGCGTTGTCGGCTATAATAGCCTGAGTGCCTTCGCTGTCGGCTGTCGGCGCGGCACTCTCGGTAACGAACCCCGATCCGGGCGACGCGGAGGCGTGTACAGTTTCTGTTACGAATCCCGACGCGGCGGCAGACTCCTCGGTCTCCATCAAGAATCCAGAGCCGAAGTCGGTAGGGTACTCCGTGTTGGATACGCCCGTGGCAAACTTCAATTCGAGTTCGGCGTTCTTGATGAGCATCACGAGTTGCCCTGGGTTGATGCCGATTTTGCCCGCCTGCGAGATTAGTTGCTGGCGTTTGGATTCGGTCATGCCCGTGCGCACGTACTGTTCTATCTGCTGTTTTAGTTGTTCAAAATCTGTCATTTGGTCGGCTGATTATTATTTGTCGAGGGTGAAGGTGTCGCTCGTGCCCTTGTGGCTGTCGATGAAGAAATCCACCGTGTAAGTGCCGGGGCTGAGCGTTGTGGCAGTCTTTTTCCAAGTTATCTGACGACGCATGTCCGAACGGTCGTACTGCACACGATCCTTCATAGTATAAGCGATGCTAACCCCCTCATACGTAAAATCGCCCGACGGCTCCAATACCTTGCCGTTTGGGTCGATAATCCTGAAATACACCGTTACCTCGCCAGTGAAAGCCTTTTCGTTTCCATTGAGGGTATATACGATGTCGAGTTTATCAATGCGCTTGGCCTTGCGCTCCTTGGGCTGGATTACCTTCACAGAGCCGGTAATCTGCGCCATCTGGTAGTTCAAGTCCTTGACCTCCGTGGAGAGGTTTGTGTTTTCGTTGGAGAGGTCCACAATCTTGGTTTCGAGGCCCTTCACCTTGGTCTTGAGGTCGGCGATTTCGCGCTGCGTGGCGTTGAGTTCCTGTTGGCGCATCTCGGCGTTGTCGAATACGAGTTGGATGAGCCTGTCAAATGACGCGCTCTGGTAGCCCGATCCCTTGAGGCTCTCAGCCATTTCCTGATTCTGCGAGATTAGTTGCCTAATCCTGTCCATGTAATCCTGCAACTCCTTGTTTTGTGCGCCGGTAGCGCGACCCTTGCTCTTGATTACGGTGGTAAGGGAGTCGAGCGACTTCCTGTAACTCTTGATGGAGTCTTCCACGTTGCCATACGAATCGAGTTTGGCATTGAGACCATACAGCATCGCCGACGACATGCTGTCTTGTTTGCGATAAAGATCCAACAGCGAGCGAAGGCTGTCGCACTGCTTACACGAGGCGTCGTCTGACGAACAAGACGTCATCATCCCCGCCGCTATCATCAGCACCATCGCCGAAAACAAAATGTATTTCATAACTGACTTCATTATATCAAATTCTTTAAATTACAACTGCAACAATTCATACAGCCCCGACGAATGTAGGAAAACAACCTTGCCGGTAGCCGAGCGTTTGATCGTGCCAGAACCGAGCGGGAATTTTTTTGCCACCGACTCCAACTCCTCAAACTCAAATGTCTTCTCGTCGAGATTGACGTAGCACTTGCAGTTTTGCGCCACAGGCACGAAATCGCACTTGATGTCGAACGTAACTACATAACGGCCGTGGTCGTTCTTGACGTCCTTTACCGTTACAAGCACCGATTTGCCGTCGTATGAGCCAGAATACAAGTGGTACAAATCGACCTCGGTGATAGGCTTGTCGCCAAGGCTGAGGTACGCCGAATTCTTGGAATCTTCGGAGGCTGTTACATACAGACCTATATACACAAGCACGGCTACCACGATGGCTATCACCACCGCAACAACAATGTGAACCACCTTCGGGGCAAAAAACTTTTCGTTCATATTGTCCATGTCGTACTCAGAATGTTGTCCGGAAGACTTAATAAGCACATCAAGCTCCTCCGGTGTAAGCCCCATGATACGGGCCCGCACCGTAAGCATCTCCATGTCTGGCTTGCTAATTTCGCCTGATTTTGAACAAGATGCAATCAATAGCCTTAATTCTTCCAATGCTTTATCCATTGTCGCGTAAAAAGTGTTATTTCTGAAATCACAAAGTTACAAATTATTTACAAATATAGAGATACAAAACTATAAAAATTCACAAAAAGAATAAAGATTTCGTATTATCGGAAAATAATGCGTATCTTTGCCGCATCAAACCCTACAAAATACATACAAAATGGCAGAAGAACTTGACAACAACGAAATCGAAATCCTCACCCTGACGGACGAGGACGGCACAGACAGGGACTTTGAGGTGGTGGACACCATCGAATACGAAGGCGACACCTACTACGCCCTGCAAGAATATTTTGAGAACGTGGAAGACCTCGACAACCGCGACGAGGACGAGGACATCGAAATCCTCATCCTGAAACGCATCGTGGAAGACGGCGAAGAATCTTTCGACACCATCACCGACGACGACCTCTTCGACAAACTCTCGGCGATGTTTGACGCAAGGATGGACGAGGAAGAAACCTCGGCAGAGTAGCCCCCTCCCCCACCCCACCAACCAAACAATGGCGGCGCACTTACCAAGTACGCCGCCATTATTGTATCCCAAAAAGGCAATTTCATTTAACACCGAATTAAACGAATAAAACAAAATAATTTATTTAACTAATAAATTAAAATTCAACAAGTTAATTTTAATTTTACGAATTAAACAAATACACTTCTGCGACTTTTATATTCGTTATATTTGCTGCCGCTTGCGGCATTTTGTTTAATGTAATTTTCTGTAAGACAAATTCGTTTTATTCGTTTAATTCGGTGTTAAAAATGTTAAATGTAATCGCCGTGAGACAGTCCCCAAAAACAAAACCGCCACGGAAACTTTGTGAGTTCCGTGGCGGTTTTGCTTTTGTAAGAGTGTGTATCTTAACCTTCTATCGGAGCAGGGTTACGTTGCCAATCTCCTTGAAGATCTTGCCGTTCTCGAATGTGCACTTGCACTTGTAAACATATACATCCTGCGGACAGAGTTTGCCTCGGTAGTAACCGTCCCAACCGATGTTGACGTCGGTGGATTCGTAAATCTTCTCGCCGTAGCGGTTGAAGATTTCGAGGATGTAAGTGCCTTCCTTGACGCCGTTCCTCGGGTACGGGATGAAGACGAAGTTGTCGAGCCTGTTGTAAACCACGCCACCGGAAGGACCGGCAGGATCGGGTCTAAACGCATTCGGGAACTTCAGCATGCCTTCGGGCTCTACCCAGACATATACGTCGCTCTTGTAGGCGGGACAGAACTGCGTGCCATTGTGAGACTTAACGGTAAGTTTCACATTGTAGTAGCCCGGCGTCGTGTAGTAGTGAGTAGGCTCCTTCTCATGAGATACTTCGCCGTCGCCAAATTCCCAGAGCCACTCGTCAACATCATCCGAAGACAGATCCTGCGTGTAGAGCGGGATGTTTGGCAGCCTTACAGTGTCGGGATAAGTAGCAAAGTCTGCCGTAGGTGTAGCGTACACTGCCACCGTATCCGTCCTCATTGATATCCAGCTCGATGCGCCGGGACCGTATGCCGAGATATAGACGTAGTACAAGCCAGGCTTAACGAAGGTGTAGCCATCTGCGGAATCTCGATGAGCGACGATATACGCCTCAGGAATCTTTTCGTTGTCCTCAATCTTCCTAATATCCCACTTTATCGAATCGCTGTACAGAATACCATCCGCACTGAACTCCATCCTGTACTTGACACAGCCCTCGAACTTCGTGGCCTCCTGGATAGACGTGGGCGCAGCGGGCAGAATCTTGATAAACTTCGATGTCGAATCTGCGCAATACTTGTTCTTCACATACAACTGAATAGTGTATTCGCCGTATTTATCGTAAGTATGAACATGCGTGCCAAGGAACTCCGAATTGTCCTTCCATACCTCACCCTTGCTGTCGCCATAGTCCCATCTGTACAAGTTGGTGCCCGGTATCGAGTCTTTATAGAAGTTGACATTCATATTGGGCTGTACCTGAACCTCCGGAAGTGCCGAGAATTTAGCATCGGGTTTCGCGTAAACAGTGATATTGCGCTGCAATGTGTCGGTACAGGTCAAGTTGTTAGGTATCTTGACGTTGGAAACCAACCATACAGGTATGATGCTGTCGTAAGGCAACTTGTTGACAAACGTCCTCTGAATCGTGTCGATGGTATATTGATCACGTGCGTAGCCGTTGCCGAAGTTCCAATGGTACCATACCTGGTTGACAGTATCGTTGTTTACCGTATTATTCTGGAACGTTACCGTGAACGGTGTACAATCTGCGCCGTTGGCAGGATCGGTTCCAAAGTCGGGCTTGGGAGCGGTGTAGTATGTAATATCTACCGTATCAGACTGGTAGCAAACCAGACCACCCTGCCTGTCAGAGGTCTTGAGACTATCAACGTTTACAGTAACGCGCCATACGAGCTTGTTGGTCATGTTCTTGATCTCGGTAATCTCGGTGGTATCCTTCTCCCTGTTGGCGTAAGTAACGCCACCAGCGATATGATCCCATTTGCCTGTCCAGTTGAACGTGCCTTCTGTGAGCAACGGGTTGCCCAACGGACCGGACGCTTCGATTACCGTTTGAGGCTCGCAGAGGTGCTGGTCTTCGCCGGCTGTTACATTGAATGAGTAGTTGTAGATTACCACGGAGTCTTGCGCGAGGAAGCCGTTCTTGATAACGTTCCACAAGAGCACGTTCCTGCCAGGCGTGAGGCCGTGTACCCAGGTCTTCGGATCAGACTGGTCTTCGAAACCAATCTGATCACCGCCACCGCGAGCGGCCGTCCAATAAGATACTGCGTTGGGCACCTTCTCGGCGTTGAGCTGGATGGAATCCGCACAGGTGGACCTGTCGGTGCCGGCATCAACCTTAAAGGCTATGTACGCCACAGTAACTATACCTACTGCCTTGCACGGCGGTACGTACCTATCTTTGCGCGGATTGAGAGTAGCCGTGAAACTAATCTGGTTGTAGCCGGACGAAAGTCCAGTTACCGTAGTTTGCCATCCCTCTTGCGGCTGCGGCGTACCGTTGCCGGTAACGCGATCCCAGCGTCCAGAGTAGTACTTCGATTCCTTAGCATGGAGCGTAACGCTGTTAGCCGTAGTTACCGTCTTCATGTTGTCAACAGTGCTACTGTCGGGATCCACGTTGAAGTGGTAACTTGTAATCTGTACTATCGCATCGCCAGTACATCCTGTTACGGTATCCTTGACGAACCATGTGAACGGGTTGGAGTATCCGCCGCCGTCTTCGTCGTAGTAGAGGCCAGTAACGCGGGTGTTGTAGAGGTGCGGGTCGTCAAACTTGGGTCCGTCGCCCACAACATCCAACTGGTCGGTCATCACGCCGGAGTACCATGTACCAACTTGGTTTTCACCGAGCGGCATACCAGCGAGAGTGTAGAAGGTGTCGCAGATGCTCTGGTTGAAGCCAGCCGTTACATTGAGCGTCTTGTTGACAATCTTCACTTCCTTGGTGGTAACACAGTTTTGCTGGCCAAATGTTACCGTCCAGCGGACGATGTTGGTATCCGGGTTGAGGTTGCGAATCATCGTGCTCTGAGCCATTACATCGTCAATATCACCGTTGCCCATCGGCACTGACCACTTACCTACACCTGCCGACTGACGCGCCTCGATGTTGGTGCTGTTGGTACAGGTGAACTTGTCGCCAGAAGGTATCTCGATCTTAACCTTGGTGCTGGTGATAACCACCTCGTCGGAAGCCTCGCAACCGTTGCTTTCCACAGTCCAAGTGAAGGTGTTGGCGGTGCTGGGCTGGAGGTTGGTGGCCCTGGTCTTGTAGCTTTCGGGATCGTCGAAGTAGCCGCCAGACCAATGACCCTTAGACTTGGAGCCATGGTAAGTAGCACGGAGGTCGGCGTAGTCAGCGCAGACTTCGCGGTCGGGTCCGGCACTTGTGGTGAAGTAGTTGTTGTTTACTTCCAAGTAGTCGGACGCTTCGCACTGATGCGGCTCACCCGTAAGAGTATCGGTCCAAATCCTCGACTTAACAGTCCATTTCAAGGTGTTGGTACCCTGCTGGATGCCAGTTACGGAGGTTACGTAAGAGGTCTTGTCGGCGATATCCACCTCACCGCTTACTACCGTCCACTCGGCAGTGCCGTCCTCAGGAGCGGGCTGGGCGTTGATGGTCCTTACGTCGGTATTGTTACAAGCGATTACAGCGTCGCCTACAACAGACTCTACCGTCAAGTTGTAAATATCCACGTAAGCCACGGTCTCGCACTGCTTAGGTCCTTTCTTGATGTGCCATTCTACCATGTTGTTGCCCTGTACAGTGAGGTAGGCGGTGGTAACGGGCTTGGTCTTGTCCAAGAATGTTACTGAACTTGGGCCTTCCCAGAAGCCTTCTGCACCAGCCACGGGCACATTACCGATTATCGTAGCCTCGCCGTTGCATATCGGGTTGGCGCTTGCAAGGCTTGCGAGGGCTTCGTACTTGTCGTTAACAACGACGAGCGGAGCGGATGCCACACAGCCGTTGGCCTTGGTAATGGTCCACAAGAGGTTGTGGATGCCCGGTGTAAGACCTTCAATCGTGGTGTTCTCGGAAGTGTCGTCGCCCTTCACAAACTTAACCTTTGTGGAAGTGGTGGTCCACTTGCCGGTAGCACCTTCGCCAGCCGGAGCAGCCGAGATGGAAGTATGGTCGCCGCATATAGTCAACGTGTCAGTACCGTTGTCGCCGGAAGTCTGAGTGTGAAGGGTGGCGGCGGTGAGCTTCATCTTAGCCGTTGACTTACAAGAACCCTTGTGGATGGTCCACGTGATGTAGTTGTCGGTCTCGGCGAGTCCGCGTACCCAAGTAGTATGGGACGTCTTGTCGTCAAACGTTGCCTGACCCTCGGTGAAGTCCCACTCGCCCCAAATCGGGGTCTTGTGTGTGCCTGTGGGCGGCTGGTTGCCGGAGATCGGTGCTTCGGTATCACAGACGAAGAGTGCCGTGTCAAGAATAGCCTTCGGAGCCTCGTTGTTTTCTACCGTTACATCCTTGAACGATTCGCAAACCTTGCCGTCGGCGCCCTTGACGTTCACATACCAGCGGAGAGTGTTGGTGCCCGGCACGAGGTCGGTAACGTCGGTCTCGTTGGAGTACTTGTTGGCAAATTTTGCAGTACCGCCTACGGCCTCCCAACGCGAGGTGTATTCCTCTACGTTGATTACACCCATCACATGACCCTTGGATTCGCAGTATTCGGGCTGGCTCGATGCCACCGACATCACTACACTGTTGCTTATTACCGCAACGGTATCCACAGATGTACAAGCGTCTTTGCCCTTGCCACGAGTAATCTGCCAGAGGAAGAGGTTGACGCCAGGTCCGAGGCCTACTGCCATGGTATTGACCGCGATTGAGTCGTCGGGTGCGCCAGAGCCAGTAATATTGATCCACTTGCCTACTTCGTCCACGTCGGGCGTGTTGGCGGTGAGCATAGCGTAGTCTGTACAAGAGAAGATGGTGTCGGGAGCGATAGCCTCGGTGGGCTTGTTTACTGTAATAGTAACCTCTGCGCTCTTGTGGCATGCACCATTGGACTTGGTCCAGCGGAATGTGTTGCCGCCTACGCGGAGATTGGTAGCCATGGTCTCGAAAGCGTCGGCTTTGCCAAGCACGACACCAGGCGTAAGAACCTCCCATGAACCCGTGTAAGGAGCAGGATCGGCTGCACGGAGCATTGCGCTGTCTTCGCAGACTACGAAGTCGCTGCCAGCAGATACGCTGATGTCCTCGTTGATGAGTATTACCTCGGCCACCGACGTACATACCTTGCCGTTCTGCTCGTTGGTGATGGTCCAAGTGAACTTGTTCTCGCCAACGGAGAGGCTGTCAACCTCGGTGTAGTTGGACAGCGGATTTGCAATTACGGCCGCGCTGTTCCTTGACTTGGAATCCCATCTACCAGTACCAATCCTCGGAGCATTTGCGCTGAGGTGGTATTTGGTGCTACAAATCGGCACCTTTGAAGCGGGAACCACAGCCTTGGAGGGCGAGAGGTTGTTGATTCGTACAGTATCAACAGTCTGGCAACCCTTGTTCCAAACATTCCACGTAATGGTGTTCAAGCCGTAGTCGAGCGAGTGGACAGTAGTGGTGTCGCAACGCTTAAACTTGGTGGTGTCCTTTACCTTGTCGCGGAGAGACGGGTTGTAAGTGCGATCAACATTGAACTCACCTTGACCAGTGTAAACTTTCCAGCCAACCGAGTCGTATGCCAAAGGCATCGCTGCGGAGAACTTGAAGTAGTCGTAGCACTGCTCTATCGGTTCCTTGCCGCCCTGAGCGTCGGCCACTACACCGTAGTTGGTGAGGGTTACTTCGTCTTCCATCAGGCAGGAGCCGTTGTCAACTACCCACTTCATGACGTTGATGCCGAGACCGAGGCCGCGAACCTTGGTAGAGAATACAGTGCTGTTGTCGAAGTGGTACGAGGTCTGACCCGCGCCAGACACGTACTCCCAGTGAGACTTAATCTTATTGCGATTCGACTCGTCTTCGTAAGCCATCGGGTCGGTACCGATGAGGGTGTATGTCGGGTCGCAAATGAGGGTGTCATTGCCAGCGGTGAAGCCCGGATACCTCTTGTGGAGTACATCCACGGTAGCCACAGAGGGACAGCCGTCCTTGGTGATGTTCCAGCGGAGGATGTTGTGGCCAAACTTCAAGCCAGTAACAGTGGTGCGGTGGTTGGTCGGGTTGGAGAACTTTACATCGAGGTTCTTGTCCACAGCCTCCCAGTGGCCCTTGTCGCCTTCTTCGAGCGGTGTGCCAAAGAGGCCAACTTCTACCGAGCAGGAGTCGATGTACTTGGATTCGCCTGCGGATGCGATGAACGAACCGTTGACAACCGAAACATCCTTGGTGATTTCGCAGCCAGAGGTCAAATCCTTAACGTGCCACTTGAGCAGCGTAGAGCCGCGCCTTGCACCCTTGTATTCAGCAATCGGGTTGGTCCATTCGGTCTCGAATTCCTTTACATCCTCGTATGCGGTAAAATTGCCGGCCGTGTCGGCGAGGGCGAAGCCTTCGTACTGAGTGGTCTTGTCCATAGTCCACCAGCCGATAGAACCGTTGAGCGGTTTGCCAGCACCAAGAGTACCCTTTTCGTCGCAGAAGTGGATGTACTCGGATGCGGTGATTTCGGGCGACATGTTCATAATCACAATGGTTGTAGAACCTGTACAACTGCCCTCTGCACCGTCGGCAGTAACGAACCAAGTGATTTCGTTCCTACCCTTCTGGAGTCCGGTTACCCTTGTCTGCCACTTGTTGGCATCCTCAATTACGCCTGGGCCCAAAGTAGTCTGCCAGTGTCCGGTAGCATTGTTGAGAGCCGGATCCATAGCAGCGGAGAGGTCGTATTCGTCAGAACACCACTTAGGTACGTAGGTGTTGGCGAGATCCGAGTTGGGAACGAGGTAGTTGATGTTTGCCGTAACAGGCGTTGTACAGTAGTCGTTGGTAACAGTCCAAATGAACGGGTTGTTGCCAGGCAAGAGACCCTTGATGCGAACCTTAGGCTCGGTCTTCAAGATTGCAATCTTCTCAGGATCCGTTTCGGGCTCGTCATTCTCGTTGAGCCACTGGATATTGGGATTGCTTGCCTCCCATACGCCGTGTTCGCCAGAGCGGAGCGTACCAGTAAGAGCGGTGATGGTGTCGCAGATGTTCTTATCAGAAGCAACTGCCAGTACACGCTTGCTCTCGATGTTGACGGTGGCCACCTTAGAACATCCGTTCTTCTTGTAGTGCCAATCGAGGGTGAGTGTTGCGCCAGCGTCAATCTTAACCTTGGCGTTGAACTTGGTAGAGTCGCCGATAATCTTGCCGTTGCCAGCCACGAGTTCCCAGTAACTCTCCTCTACAGCCTCGTAGTGAGTAGCGTCGAGGGTAACCTCAGCGTTACAAGTGGGCGGATATGTGCCGGCAGACAACTCGAAGTCGCTGTTGGCAATCACTACCGATGTAGTAGCGTCGCAGGTAACCTTCTTGGCACCTTCGCCACCGGTCATCTCTACGTGCCAGATGTAACGCTCGCTTGCGTCCTTGGCAACGCCCTTGACTGTGGTAACAGCCGAGTAGCACCTCGGGAGGTCATACTTGTTGCCGTCGTTGTCCACCGAGTCAGCGTTGACCATAGCGCCCTTGTTGCTTGCATTGGCGGGCGACCACCAGCAGTTGGCACCGCTAACGGCTACTGCCGCGATTTCCTCTGTGCCGGTACAGCTGTAGATTACGGGATCGCTTACGAGTTTTGCACTTACATTGAGGCTCTTGATGGAAACCTCAGCGTAGTCAGTACACTTCTTGTTCTTGGTGCTCGTTACAGTCCAGCGCAATGTAGTGAAGGCGTCAGTAGCGATGTTCTTGATGGTGATTGTGCTGTTGGTGAGGGGGTCGTCTGTACTGCCCTGACCACCGATAATCTCCCACTTGCCTTCGCTGAGGCCAGGCAATGCGCCGGTGAATGTCCTGCTTGTCTCGCAGGTGAAGAGCATGTTGTCGTTCTTGTCAACGCCAGAGATGGAGGTCGAGATGCCGTTGTAAACCACGTTGATAGCGGCACTTGCGGTACAGCCGCCGTCGAAGCCGTCCTTGTTGGCATTGAGTTTGCCGCCCTTGTTAACTACCCACCTGATGTCGTTGGCACCGGTGCTGAAGTTGGTGAAGGTAGCGTTGTAGTTGGAGTTGATGCCGTCGGTGGTCTTAGCCGTCCTCGGGTTGCCAACTACCCAGATGCCCTGTGCGCGAGTACCAGTGAGGTTGTTGCCGGTGAGGGGCTGCTGAGCGTCGCAGATGTAGAGTTCCTTGATGTCGCTGTCCTCCATCTTCTCGCCTTCCTCAATGAACGACGTTACAGAGTTGTTGGTAACGGTGATGGAAGATTCCTTGGTACACTTGCCCTTAGAAACCGTCCAGTAGAACGTGGTGGGACCAGCCGGGAGGTTGCTTACCTTGACGTTGTACAACGAGGTGGCGTCATTCTCAAACTTCACCTGGTCGTTGCCAGCCGTCCACTTGCCCTCACCCTTGTAAGGTACGGATTCGGGATCAAGAGCGGAGAGGGTTGCAGTGCCGTCGCAGCTTTCCTTGTTGTCGCCGGCGTCGGCTAACACGGTGTTGTTGATGATGGTGATTGTATCCGTGGTGGTGCAGTTGCCGTTCTTGATAGTCCAAACGAATACTGCGCCGTCGATGCCGAGGTCGTCAAACTTAACTGTGGTGTTGCCGCCGTTGCAGATGATTTCGTTGGCCTTGGCGGCAAACTCCTGGTTCTCGCCTACGGGCTGACTCCACTTAACGCTGCCGCGAGCCACAGACCATACGCCGATTTCCTGGTTGGCAATTATCGGGGTACGTGCTTTGAGGGTGAACTTGCCGCCACAGTACTGACGACCTTCAAATGTATCGTCGGATGTGATGGTAGCCTGCGACGGGTTGTTGTTCCTAATAAGCTTGCGAGCCACATTGGCGTTGGTGCAACGACCCAAGGAGTCAACTACCGTCCACACAATCTCGTTCTGACCTTCGAGGAGGCCGTCGATGGTGGTGGAGATAGAGTGCTCGTTGCCGAAGGTAATCTTGGGCTCTGCGCTCGACCAGGTGCCTACGAAGCCCTGCGGAATTGCCTGAGCCATAATCATCGGTACGTGCGAGCCGCATACATCGTCCACGTCGAATATCTCGGCAGTGGTCTTCAAGTTGGTAACGGTGGCCACAGCATTATTTTCGCAACCAGCGAGGAGGTTGTCGGTAACAATCCACTTCAACTGCTCGGTGGAGTTGTCAACCATGCCAACAAACTTGACGATGCCCTCGTTGATGGCTGTGCCGTTGTTCTTCTCGAATACCGACGGAGTAGAGGTGGAAACCTTCTCCCAACGACCTGTCAACGGAGCCTCAACAGTGGCGTTGAGAGTGATGGTGCCGTCGCAAGTGTAGTAGTCGGTCTTGGCGTTCACAATCGGCAGACGGTTGGTCAAGGTGATCTGGTCATCAGCCGAACATTCGCCGCGAGTCTCCTTCCAGGTGAGGGTTACAGAAGATGCGAGTTTGGAAACCACAACCTTGTTGTTGTTGATGTCGCTTACTTCTACCCCACTCTCGGCGGGAACAATCCACTTGCCAGTGCCAGTGGGAGCCTGAGCCTCGAGGCCGGTCTCCGTGCCGCAGACGTAGCGGTACTTGTCGTTGGCGGAGAGATCGGCGTCAACGCTGAACTTATTGTCGGTAACGGTAACGTATGCCACGTCCATACACCTTTCGTCCTGCGACTTGACAGTCCAAGAGAACTTGTAAGTGCCGTTGGTCATGCCGGAGATGGCGGTCTTGTAATTGTCGGACGATGCGATAGCCACTGTAACTTCGTCTTCGGAAGTCTTTTCCTGCTTCCAAATGCCGGTTGCGCCGTTGTTGAGGGCGGTGGCGATGAGTTCGTCGCTGTGTTCGCAAGCCACCTTGTTCTCCTTCTCCACCTTCGCTTTAACAGCGGAGTTGGTGATGTCGATTGTGGCAATCTTCTCGTCGCAAGTCTTCTTGGTATCTTGTACGTGCCATGTGAAGGTTGTGGTGGAGTTAGCGAGGTTCTCGAATGTTACAGCCGGCTTGTCGGATACGGTTGAGAGGTCGAGATTCGGGTCGCTTGCAGTCCACCAGCCCTTAGCGCCGTAGATGGTAGCATCCTTGGCCTCCACGGCAGCGAAGTCTTCGCAGACGGTGAGTTCCTGACGAAGCTTGCCTTCTACCTTGGCGGTGAAGATTTCAGCCTCGTAGTAGAGGTTGCTAATAGTGATGGTGTCGGTGGATACACAGTTCTTAGTAGCATTGTCGTCAGCCGAGAATGCGTTGGGCTTGGAAACAGTCCAAGTGAACTTGGTATCGTTGTTGGGCCTCATCGAAGTAGCGGTAATCTGGTTGACCGTCGGCTCGTCCACCTTCTCAGTGCCGTTGTACCATACGATGCTCGAAGCGTCTGCGCTCCATACACCCTTGCCGTAAACCGGAGCCTCTGCGGTGAGGGTAATCCTGTTGTCGCAGATGGTCTGGTCGGGAGCGGTGGTAATCTTGGCAACGCTCGGCTTGTTGTTGCGGATAATCACCTCGCTGTTTGCGATGCACTTGCCCTTAGTAACAGTCCAAGTGAAGATGTTGTCCTGCGAATTGCTGAGGTTGCTTACCTTGGCGTTCGGGTCGTTCTTGCCGTCGGCGTACTTCTCGGCGTTGCTGGTGGTGAACTCAACAGCATCCACAGAGCATGCCCACTCGCCAGTTGCGCCATCGGGCAGAGATGCCTGGAGCTGGTAGGTGTCGGAGCAGTCGGTGATGTCGTTAGGACCAGCCGCTACGTTGAATCCGCCGTTGGTAACATATACCGTCTCGGAGTCGGTGCAAGAGAACTTGCGGCCTTCTGCCTCGTCGTCGAATACGCTGTTGGTGAGAGTCCAGGTCAAGCCGACAGTTGCGCCGGTCGGGATGCCGAGGTACTGAGTAGCAGCGGTCTCGGTAGAGCCTTCCGCAAACTTGCCGTCGTAAGAGTCGGAAGCCTTCTTCCAGATGCCGGAGAGACCGGTGGTGAGTTCGTTGCCCTGGAGTGTAGCGTTGCCTTTGCAATCTACGTCCACGATGGTAACGTTAGCCGGTATCTTCTGGTTGGTGATGGTGAGCGGGCTTGCGTTCTTACATGCGCCGTCCTTAGATTTCACAACCCACTGGAGCGATACGCCCGAAGTCGGGATGCCTGTAATCCTGGTGGACGCGCTATCGGGAGCTTCGATGGTAACACCCTCTACATTAGAGAGAATCTCCCACTTGCCTGTCCTGCCGTCGGTGAGCGGCGTAGCGTTGAGGTCGTAAGAATTGTTGCAGATGTTCACCTTGTTGTCGGCGTCAACGAGGTCGGCGTCAACGTCAAACATGATGTTGGTGAACCTTACGATGTCCTTCTGCTCGCAGGCGCGGCCGTCGTGGAGTGCATGGTAAACATTCCAAGAGAATACGTACTCGCCGTTGGCGGTCATGCCGCTTACAGAAGTGTTGTAATCGTTGGAGTCGGCAATCTTGATGTCTTCCACGTTGGCAATCTTGCTCGACGGGTAGTCTTCGATAGCCCAGTAGCCATGAGCCGTTGTACCGTAGCCAGATACATTCTTGGCTTGGAGTGCCTCAGACGCCTTGCAGATGGTAGTGTCGGCGGTGAGGATTTCGGCCTTGATGTAGTAGTTGAGTACGTTGACGGTCTTCACTTCCTTACATTCGCCCTTCTCGACAGTCCAAGTGAAGACGTCGCCAGTGGACGGGATGTTCTGGATGGTAACAGCGTATTCGTGTGTGGAAGTCTCCTCGCCACCGTTGAACTTGCTGCCGTTGAGCGACTGCCATGTACCGATAGAGCCGGGATATGCAGTGGCGTTGTCCTCTGCCTGGAGGGAAGCGGTGTTGTCGCAGCTTACCTTGTCGGCAAAGTCAATCTTGGCACTTACATAGTTGTTGGCGATGGAGATGGTGTCCTCGTCGGCGCAAGCACCCTTCCAAATCCTCCACTTGAAGATGTTGGTATTGAGGTCGAGCGTGTTGAAGGTAATCTGGTTGGGGATCACCTTGCCTTCGTCGTCGTAAACACGCTCCATCTGTGCGCCGCCCAACGTGCTCCACTCGTAGCTTACATCGCCGCCGATGGCCTCAGCCTTGAGCGTGATGGTGGTATCACAAGTGTACTTCTTGGTGGTGAGAATCTTGGCAACGCCAGGCAGATTGTTGGTGATGGTAATCTCGGCCTTGTTGTTGCAGGTCGGGATGCCCTGTCCACCGTTGTTGGTAACGGTCCAAACAATCCTGTTGGCACCGAGAGCGAGCTTCTTAGCCGTCGTGGTGGGAGCGGCTTCGTCGCTAAACTGGATTTCGTCGTTGTTAGCGGGAGCCCACTTGCCAGTGAAGCCCTTGTCAGGTATGCTACCACGGAGTTCAACAGAATCAGCGCAGATCAACTCGTCGTTGACGAAGATAGAGGGCTGGTAGTTGAAGTTGGTAACAGTTACCGGGTACGAGTTGGTGCAGGAAGTCATCAGGTCGTCCACAACCACCCAGTTGAGGGTTACTTTGCTGTTGGCATCCATGCCGGTGTAAACAGCGTCGGGGTTCTCAACGTTGATGAAGTGTCCTACGTAGTCGCGTTCCTCCTCCCAGTGTCCGGTGGTGCCGGCTGCTGCGGGAGTAGCGGAGAGCTGTACGTCGTTGCCGGTACAAGTGTAGTACTTGTTAACAGCGATTGCCTGCGGCTCGCGGTTGTAGAGAGTGATGGAGTTCTCAGCCGGGCAGCCGTTGCGCAACTCGTGCCATGTGAACACTGCCGAAGATGTGATGCCGCTCACCTTGATTTCGTTGGCAACGCCATTCATCTCGTGGATGCTGTCTGTCAAGTCGGCGGGCTGAACCGTCCACCAGCCTTTGCCAATCGGAACAGAAGCCTGGATGGTGGTAGAGTCGCCACAGATGTAGCGGAAGGTCGAGTCGGTGGTGCGGTCGGCATCAATAGTGAACTCGTTCATCGATACTACCACGTCGTCGTATGCGGAGCAAACGATGTCGCCAGCCGACTTGACTGTCCAACGGAAGGTGTAGTTGCCACCGGTGAGACCGTTGATGCCAGTGTGGTAGTTGTTGGATTCGGTGTTTTCGTAAGTGATCTTATCCTTGTTGGTGCCGGCGATGCACTCCCAAGAACCACTGCCAATTGCGGGAACAGTGGCATTGAGTTCGGAGTGGCTGCTACAAGCGGCTACGTCCTTGCCTGCGTCGGCAGTTACCTTGTCGTTGGTAACGATGATGGATGCCGTCTTGTGGCCGCAAGAGCCGTTGTCAACATTCCAAGTGAATGTGGTAGCACCGCTGAGGAGATCAGATACGCTGATGCTTACATTGGTATTCTGAGCCTTGGCTGCTTCGTCGCCAGATACAAGACCCGTAACAGGCCTGTCGGCGGTCCAGTAGCCATGTACATTGTACTTAGCGTAAGAATCCTCGGCAAGCAACTCTACCTCAGACTCGCAGACTGTCTTCACAGTGCCCTTGCCGTTGTTGTCGGTGAGAGTGAGGATATGAGCATCGTAGTGATTATTACTGATGGTAACAGTCTTCTTGCTATCGCAAACCATACCGTTGCCATTGTCGCGGCTTACAGTCCAAACGAAGATTGCCTCGGTGTTGGGCTTCATGCCGTGAACAGTAACATTGTTTGCGCTCTCGCCAAGGTTGGCATCGTCGCCAGTCAAGTTGGAAGTGAAGGTGATTCCGTTGGTGGAAGTGCTCCACTTGCCGTTGCCCTGAGCAGGCTTGTTGGCGTTGAGAACGAAGTTGGTATCGCACTCGCTGTGATTCTTGGTAGTGATGTAAGCCTCCTCTACGGAGTTGTTAACGATCTCTACCTTCGCGCTCTGCGAGCAGCCGTTAGCCGAAACATTCCATGTCAATACATTGACGGTGGCGTTGCTGAGACCCTTGACAGTAGCGTGCGGGTCGTTGATGCCATTAGGATACTTAGTTTCGTCGCTTGATACAAACTCAACTGCGTTGTTGCAAGACCAGTAGCCTTCTGCGCCATTGGGCAGAGTAGCCTTCAACTCGTACTTGTCGTCGCAAGCGGTAACGTCGTTGGCACCGGCGGTGAAGTTGAAGCCCTTGTTAACTACCGTTACGAGCTTGCTGTCCTCGCAGAAAGAGCCATCGGTACGCCTGTTCTTAACAGTCCAAGTGAGTTCGGCTGTTGCGCCTTCGGGTATGCCAGCAAATGTGGCTACCTGAGTGGTAATGTCGGTGATTACGTTGCCATTAGCGTCAACGAAGTCGCCAGTAGTAGAACCACCCTTAGTCCAGCGGCCTTCGAGGTTGGAGATGTTCTCCACGTCGTTTGCAGCGGTGAGAACAACCGTGCCGTTGCAAACAGGCTCTGCAAATGTTGCGTCTGCCTTCACGAAGTCGTTGAATACGGTGATGTCGTCGTAGTATGTACAGCCGCCGTTCTTCTTGACAGTCCACCTGAGGGTTGCGCCCGCAGAAGTGATGCCATTGGCAACAGCGTTGTACTTATTGATGTCGGCATCGTTCTCGCCGAAGGTTACGCCGGTGGAGGTAACTTCGCTCCATTCGCCGGTTGCGCCCTCGATGTTGGAGCCGAGGAGGTCGTAAGATGAGCCGCAGGTAGTGCCGGCAATCTTGTCGCCGGTCTTCTCGTCGAAGCCAAGCCTTACGTCGGCATCCACGGTGAACTTGCCGTTGGTGATAACGAGTTCTGCATGGTCGCGGCAGTAATCCTTGCCGTCCACAACACGCTTAACATTCCACCAGAACTTGTAGATGCCTTCCTGCGAAACGCCGGTTGCGGATGCGATGTTGTTGGTGGCGTTGACGAGCGTGATGTCGGATTTCTCCATCCTCGACGACGGATAGTCTTCCACAGTCCATTCGCCTTCCACGCCGTCGCCGAAGGATGCGAGGCTAACGGCCTTGAGGTCTGCATCGTCCTCGCAGATTACGGTCTTATTGTCGGCGAGGGCGGGAGTTACGCCGTAGTTGTGTACGGTGATGCGCCTTGTAGCCTCAGGACAAGTGCCACGCTGAACGTGCCATGTGAAGTATTCGCCGCTCTGCGGGATGTTAACAGCCTTAGCCTTGAAGGTAGAATCAACAGCGGCATCGGTGCGTTCAAACTTGGTGCCGTTCTGCGAAGTCCACCAGCCATTAGAACCAGCGTAGGTCTTGGTGTTGTCCTCGGCTTCGAGGGTGATGGTGCCGTCGCAGGTGTAAAGGTCGGCAGCCGGAATCTGACCAGCATCCACCTTGTTATTGTTGATGGTGATGCTCTTAGAATCGGTGCAGCCGTTGTTTTCAACCGTCCAAGTGAAGGTTTCGGTAGCGTCGAGACCCTTGAACGTTACGGTGTTGGTGTTAGCGAAGCTCTTGCCGTCGGCGGTCTTGGAGTTGCCGGCGGTGGTCCACTTGCCAAATACACCGTCCACAGAAATCGGAGCCTCTGCGGTGAGGGTGATGTTGCCGTCGCAAGTTTCGGTAGCGGTGGTAACAATCTTGGCGTTGCCAGGCTTGGTGCTAACTACCGTGAAGGTCTCAGAGGTGCTTTCGCACTTGTCGCCGTTGGTGTTCCAAACAGTCCAAGTGATGTAGTTCTTGCCGGGTATCAAGCCCTTGGCGGTGGTAACGGGCGAGTCCTCAGGCTCGAAGGTAACTCCACTAATGGACGATACCCACTTGCCCTCGTAACCCTCGCTCGGCATAGTGCCGGTGAGCTGTACGCTGTCGGCGCAGACTACCTGGTCGCCAAAGATTACAGGATTGAACTTGTTGTTGGTAACAGATACCTCCACAACGTCGCTGCAAGAAGGCGTAGCGTCGTTGACAACAATCCAGTTGAGTTTGACGGTGGTGTTCACGTTGTCAGCCGGGAACTGGTAGGTAGCAGCGTCGTTAGAGATGCCGCCGGTGATGGTGCCAGGATAGGTAGAGGTTACCTTCTCCCAGTGGCCAGTGGTGCCGGAAGTAGCCTTGGTGGCGTTGAGTTTCACCTCGCCGTTGCAAGTGTAGTATTCAGTCTGTGCGGATGCAGAGGGCTGAATATTATTGAGCGTGATCACATCGTATGCGCTGCAGCCGTTGCGCTGCTCAGCCCATGTGAGCGTAGCCGACGACTTGGCCGTCGTAATGCCTGCCACGGTGAACTTGTTGTTGTAGCCAGCCACACGGGTGATTACGATGCTCTTGTCTTCGCATGTGAGCGTAGCGGTGTCGCCCTGGATAACAGGCTGCGGAGTAGATACCGTGAGTGTAACGCTCTCGCCGCAGATGTCGCGGGTCTTGCCCTCGGTCTCGATGTCGGCGTCAACAATGAAGGTGTTGTTGAAGATGGTTACGTACTTGGGTTCGGATGTGCAGTACGGCTTGCCGGTAACAGTGTTGATCGGCGACTTAACCACCCAAGAGAACCTATAATTGCCAGACTTGAGGCCCGATACAGAAGTAACGTTGCTGGTAGAGCCTGCGCCGTAGGTGATGTTAGCAGCCTCGGTAGCCGGGCTTTCGAGCCTCCATTCGCCGGAGCAGCCAGTGTTGGGAGCGTCGGCGGCGAGGTCGGCGGTGGTGCCGCAGACTGTTGCGCCCTCGCTAACATTGCCTTCTACGTTGTAGTTGGTGATATTGACGCTCTCCTTCTTCTCCGGGCAACGGTCGCTCTCGACGTGCCATGTGAAGGTGGTAGTGCCGAAGGGCAGTGCCGTTACATCGGTGCGGAACTCGTTGATGGTGTCATTGCCGTTGGAGAACTGAGCCTCGCTGTTGCTCTTGGTCCAGTAAGTGCGAACCTTGTCGTTCTTCACCTCGTTGGCGACAACAGTGAAGTTGTCCTTGCAGATGTACTCGTTGGCAGTGTAAACCTTAGCCTCGTAGAAGAGGTTGTTGATGGTAACGGATTTTACCTTCTCGCACACGCCGTCGGTGCTTGTAACCTTCCAAGTGAACTTGGCAGCGGCATTGGCTGCAAGGCCTTCTACTACCACGGTAGCGTCGGTGTTCTCATAGCCAGCGCGGTAGTTGCAGCCGTCTTCGAGTTCCCAGCGACCTACGCCTACGGAAGCAGGAGTAGCGGAGAGTTCTACGAAGTCGTTGCACTCGTCGTGAGGCTCGGTGAGGATAATAGCATCGTCCACACTATTGTTGATAACGGTGATAGACTTGCTGTGCGTGCAGCCGTTGGAGGTAACAGACCAAGTGAGGATGTTGGAGTCAGAGTTGCTGAGACCGCGAACCGTAGTCTTGGGAGCGTCATTCTGGTCGAATACGATGCTGCCCTGGTTGCCCTTCCAAACGCCGGTAGCATTGGCGTCGGTGGTCGGCAATGAAGCCTCGAGTGCGAAGGAATCCTTGCAGTTGGTCTTCTGATTGTCAACACCAGCGGAGAACTCGAAGTCGTAGTTGGTAACTTCTACAGTCTTGCTGTCCTCGCAGTAGTTCTTGCCAGACTGGTTGTTGGTGAGGCCATTGTTTCTAATCGTCCAAGTGAACGCCACCTTAGCACCCTTGCCGATGCCACTGTACTGAGTAACAGCCTTCTGGATAGACCTTTCGGTTGTACCGTCGAAGTTGCCAACGGTGGTGGTGGTGGACCAGAAGCCGGTATATTTGCCGTCGTTGCCGTTCACGTATGCATTGGTGGATTCGAGAGCCACAGTGCCGTCGCAAGTAGAATTAGCAACGATGATTGCAGCCTCCACCTTGTCGTTGTAGATGGTGATGTCGTCGCTCGACGGGCAGGAGCCGTCAGGACGTTTAACAGTCCATGTAAGAGTGATGCCGTCGCTGGTAACGCCCTTGACGGTAGCGTTAGCGTCGTGTTCGTTGGGTTCGAAGCTGATGGCATCCTTGTCGCCGCTCTTCACGGTCCACTCGCCTACCGTGCCAGTGATAGTCTGACCGTGGAGTACATACTCGTCGCCACAGGTGCTTGCGGTCTCGCCGTCGGGTACCTGGGTGTCGGCATCAACATTGAGCATGGAGTTGTTGACGGTGAGGTCGGCGTAGTTGACACATTCCCTGTTGCCGTTGACGTCGCGCCATACTGTCCAGCGGAAGGTGTATTTGCCGGTGATGTCGAGGTTGCTTGCCTCGGCGCGGTTGCTGTTGCCGTTAGTGATTGCAACGTTGTTTGCACCGCTCATCATGAGTTGCTTGCTCCATTCGCCATGTACATTGTCGCCCATGTGGCTGATAGCGTCTGCCACGAGTTCAACATTGGTGGCACAGGTGATGACGCTTTCCTCCTTCTTGTTGTTGATGGTAGCGTCGGCCTGGTAGTTGGTAACTTCCACATTCTTGGTGTCGAAGCACTTGCCGCTATCGCCCTTGGTAACGGTCCAGATGAACTTCTGGGTCTCGTTGATGGCGATGCCATTGGCAGTGGCCTTGTGCTGTACAGTGCCATCCGTGATGGGAAGACCAGTAGAAGAAGTCCACTTGCCGGTAGCCTTAGCGTCAACTATTGCCTCAGCCTCGAGTTCGATGTTGCCGTCGCAGGTAACAGTCTTGTTCAAGATGTTGCCGGCTTCGATATGGTTGTTGACTACAACCACCGTGTCGCCTGCATGGCAATCTTCGTGGCCTTTGCGGAAGATAGTCCAGAAGAAGGTGTTGTCATTGCCATTGAGGTTGACGAACTCAACCGAAGTGCCGGTTGTGGTGGTCTCGTTGGTGTTGGAGTCCTTGACAACTGCGCTCGAAGTGGTGGTCCACTTGCCGATTACGTCGTTTTCGAGAGCGCGGGTCTTGAGGGTAACGTTGCCGTCGCAAACCTCCTTCTCGGCATCGGTCATCGTAACCTCAGCCACGCCGGGAACGATGTTGTCGATAACGGTGGTAGCAACATTGGCAGAGCATCCGTAAGCGTCCTTCACAGTCCAAGAAATGTTGTTCTGGCCATGTGCAAGACCCTTGACAGTTACCTTGCTATTGTCGCCCTCTACAACAGGATCGAATGTCAAGCCGCTGCCAGCCCAAGCACCGTTGTAGGTGCCGTATGTAGGCATAGTGCCTTCGATAACGGTCTCATTGTCGGCGTTGCATACAAACTCGGCGGCCTTGATCTCAGGAATGAACCTGTGGTTGATAACGGTGGCCTCTACGCTGTTGGAGCACTGAGCGTTGTTGGCGAGTTCCACAACGTAGCGGAGTTTGGTCTCGGAATTATCCTTGACGTTGTAGATCCATACATTGTGCTGTCCGTCGTACTCGATGCGCGATACTTCTGCCGTGCTGCTGAACGAGCCGGAGTAAGTGTCGGACACCTTCTCCCAGTAGCCCTTGGTGCCGGAGAGGATGTTGCCAGCCTTGAGTTCTGCCTTGCCGTCGCAGGTATTGTAAGCGATGTCGGCGGTGGCAACAGGCTGAACGTTGATGAGGGTTACGTAGTCGGTAGCGGAGCAACCGTTGGTAGCGGTTTCGGTGTAGTCGAGGCGGATGGAAGTCTTGCCCTCCATGTTCACTACGATAACGCCGTTTTCGCCCTCGGTGTAGGGAGCACCGCTCCATTTAACCGTGCTGCCGGTCTTGATGGTAGAAGGCTGTACGGATACCGTATTGTCGCATACCTGACGGGTCTTGGTAACGTCGTCGGCCTCCTTGTCGGCGTCAACGGTAAAGCCGTTTGCACTTACGGTGAGGAGGTTAGACTCCTTGACGCAGCCCTCGCCCGGATGAGCCACTTCGTTAGCCGAAGATACAACCCACTGGAACTGGTAGTCGCCGCTCTTGAGGTTGCGGGCGTAGGTCTTGTAGTTGTTGCGGCTGTCGAAGGTAACCTTCTCCTTCTCGATGCCGCCTACGCAAACCCATTTGCCTGCGCCACCCGACGGGAGCATAGAGCCGATGAGTTCTACCTTGTCGTCGCAGGTTACATTGTTGGTGTAAGCGTCGGACGTCTTGGCCCAGACATCGAGAGTCTCGTTGGAGATAACCACCGACTTGGGATCGTCGTTGCAGGTGAGGCCGTTGCCGTCGCTGTACTGAGCGTGCCATGTGAAGGTAACAATTGCATTGTCGGGCAATGTTACGTTGATGGACGGATTCTCGCTGCTTGCGGCGATGGCTTCGCTGATTGTGGTGTTGTCAACAGTCCACCAGCCCTTGATGTCGTAGATGGACTTCACATCCTTGGCGTCGATGGTGATGCTGTTGCCACAGATGGTCTGGCTCGGAGTCTCGATGCCATTTTCGTAACTCTTGCTGAGTATTGTAACAGGCTCAGACGCCTTGTAGCAAGTGCGGTCGTCGTTGTAGATGGTCCATGTGAAGGTAGCGGTGGAGTTAATCGGCAGTTTGGTAACAGTTACCACATTGTCGGTGTTGGTGCCGCTTACGTATTCGATGGAAGTCGGGGTGAATGACCACTCGCCCTTGCCAGCCACAGGAGAGTTGGCAGAGAGAGGAACATTCTTGTCGCATGTAACGGCGGGTACAGCGTCTATCGTGGCTGCATCCACATTGTTGTCGGTGATTACCACCGTAGCAGTCTTGGGACAGCCGTTGTAATCCGCATGGAGCGTGAAGGTGTGCTCGTAAGACTTGGTGAGTCCGCTTGCCACGGTCTTGCTTACCTCAGAGCCAGCAACCTTGTCGTTCTCGCCGTTGCCGATGGAGAACGATACGCCAGGCACGTTGGATTCCCACCAGCACTTAGAATCTGCGGGAGCGTTTGCACTGATTAATGTGTATTCGTCCTTGCAAGCGGTGTTGTGGTCGTATCCTGCGGTGAGGGCGTAGTCGTAGTTGGTAACCCTTACGGAAGCATCCGATTCGCAGAGTTCGCCGCTGCCGAGCCTGTGGTCGAGGTGGAGGATAAAGTCAACGCTGGCGTTGCTGTTGATGCCGGTAAATGTGGCGGTCTTGCCAGTGGTGGTCTTGTATCCGTCGGCGTCCACGCTCTCTGTGCCAGACCAATGACCGTCTGCCTTGGTCTTCCAAGTAGCGGTGAGGTTGTTGTCGAGCGAGTTGGCTGCGGTGAGTTTCACGCTGTTGTTGCATATAGAGTATGTGCCGTCGTCGAGGAGTGTGGCCTCTGCGCTGATGAGCGGCACAATCTTGTCGTTGTAGAGTTTCACAGTGGAGCTCTTAAAGCAAGATCCGTTGTTGAGCGTCCACTGGAGCGTTACGCCGGTGTTCGGGATGTTGTTAACAACCGAGTTCCAAGCGTTGGGGCTAACGATGTTGGCTGCGTTGAATCCCTCGGTGAGTACAGTCCAAGTGCCGGTTGCGCTCTCGTCGGTGGAGGCGTTCATCTTGGTAGAAGTGCCGCAGACGCTGCGGTCGCTGCCGTCGAAGTCGGCATCGGCGTAGATGTTCTGTATCATCTTGTTGGTTACGGTAACCTTGTCGGATGCGGGACAGATGTTCTTGCCGTCCACGGTACGGTAAACATTCCAAGTGAAGGTGTAGTCGCCCGGTACGGTCATGCCGCTCACAGCAGTTTCGTAAGCGTCGGAGTCGAACTTGATGTCGGACTTAGACATACGAGTGCTCGGGAAGTCGTTGTCGCTAATGCTCCAATATCCGTGGGCGTTGCTGCCGTAAGACGATGCGGTAACAGCCTTGATGGTAACCTCGTCGTCGCAGATAGGAGCGGTAATCTTGGTAACTACCGGCTTAACCTCGTAGTTGGTAACCTTCATGGTGCGAACGTCGCTCGAACAGAAGAATCCTTCGGGCTCGCCCTTGAATACCTGCCATGTGAAGTTGTCGCTGCTGTTGACAGGAATATTGGCAACAGAAGCCTTGAAACTGTTGGAGTTTTCGATGGCGATGCCGCTCTGAGCAGTCCACTTGCCCCAAACTTTGCCAGTATTGATGGCGTTGAGGTCGTCGGCCACGAGATCTACTGTGCCGTCGCAAGTGATCTTGTCTTCGAGTTCCGTGCCAACTTTTACAGCGAGGTTGTTGATGGTGCGGTAGTCTGCCACTTCTTCGCAGGTAATCTTGCCCTCAAATGCCGGACGGTAGATGCGCCACTTGAAGGTGTTGATGTCGTTAGCAAGACGGTCGTAAGTGATAATCGTGCTGTTGGTAACAGTAGAGTTGACCTCCTGACCCTGAATCTTGGCCTCGGTAGAAGTGGTGGACCACTCGCCCATTACACCCTCGTCTGCCAAATTCTTGGCTTGGAGTTCAATCTTGCTATCGCATACATTCTCGGTGTTGGTGGTAATCTTAGCCTCTCCCGGATGTACGTTGGTGATGGAGACGGTAGCATAGTTGTCGGCGCACTGCTTAGCGGGCTTGCCAACCTTGTTGTTGCCTGCCACATTGATGGTAAGCTTGATGGCGTTTGCCTTGCCGGGTACGAGACCTGTTACAGAAGCGTTCTTCTCGTTGACAGTAGTGCCAAAGTCAACGGTGGTCTCGGTAGAAGTCCAGGTGGGCGTGTAGCCTTCCGGAATGTCGGATTCCAACTTGGCGGTAGCGTCGCAGGTGTAGCCGTTGTCAAATACGGTGATAGTGGGTATAGCGCGGCGGTTGACGATAGTTACGGTCTTCACAGCCTCGCAGTTGTCGAGGTCGTTGGCCTCCACTACCCAATCGAGGGTAACGGTGGAGTTGTCGTGGATGTTCTCGTAAGTAGCGTTGTAAGCCGTGATGTTGTCCTTGAAGTTGCCGGTGCCGGCGGTGTTTGGACGCCAGTAGCAGTTGTAGCCGTCGAGCGGTGTGGCAGTGAGTTCCTGCGTACCGTCGCAAGTTTCATAGTAATCGGTAGCGTAAGCCTTGGGCTGACGGTTGATTACTGTGATGTCGTCATGCTTGGTACAGCCACTTTCTGTAACAGTCCATGTCAAAGAAGCCTCGGTAACGATGTCCTTGAACTCGCAGCTATAGTTGGTGGCCTCTGCCTCATCCACGAAGGATGCACCAGAGTTGATAGTCCAGCGACCAGAGCCAGTTACCTCGTTGGGTACGGAAGCATTGATGGTAACGGTAGTGCCGCAAATATTGTGAGGCTTGCCAGCGTCAACATCCTTGTCGGCGTCCACAGTGAAGGTAACGTCGTGGATGGTGGCGAAGGTCTCCGACTTGCAGTTCTTGCCGGTCTGGGAGTCGATAGTAGAAGACTCTACCACCCACTTGAACTTGTAGTCGCCGCCGTTCATGCCGGTAACAGTGGTGTAGTTGGAGTTGGCGTTGAATACGAGGTTGTCCTTGTTGGCACCCGAAACGTACTCCCAGTGGCCAGTGCCTTCGCTCGGCTCGGTAGCATGGAGAATGCCGCCGTCGTGCGTACAAGCAGTCATGTCGCTGCCAGCGTTGGAATTAACGCCGATGCTCTTGACATCAACGTAATCCTCACGAGTGCCGCAGATCTTGTCCTTCTCGCCCACAATCCACTTGAACCTTGTGGAAGAAGAGCCAATGCCCTTCACCTTGATAGTAGCGTCGGTGGACTTGTAGCCCTCGGCTAAGGTAACATTTTCGTTGCTCCACTCCCAGTGGCCGGCAATGCCTTCAACTTCCTGAGCAGTGAGGGTAATCTCGCTTGCGCAGATGTTGACAGACTTGCTGGAAGGATCGTTGATTACTGCGTTGTAGTTCCTGTTGTTGACAGTAACTTCGACGAAATCGCTGCACTCCTCGTTGACAACATTCCAACGGAAGGTGGTCTCCTGGTTCTTGGGCAGGTTGCCTACAACGACGCTTGTGAGCGACGATGCGGCTGCATAGTCGGCCTTGACGCCGCCAGCGTACCAATCCACATAATTGTCTGACCAGTAGCCCTTAGCAGGAGCGGCGGGTTTCTCGGCTTCGAGTGTAATGGTGCCGTTGCAAATTACGTCGTCGAACTTGCTTGTAATCTTAGGTGTGGGAACAGCGTGGTTCTTGACGATAATCGGAGCAGAATGACGTACCGGGCAGTCCTTGTAAGCCACGTTCCATACAAACTGGTTGTCAACAGAGGTGCTGAGGTTGGTGGCGACGGCCTTCGGGTCGTTGCTGCCATCGGCGTACTTGTCGGCATCAGATGTCTGGAAGCCGATGGTGCTGGGTACAGCGGTCCAGTAGCCGGTAGCACCCTCGATGAGCTGAGTAGCATTGAGTTTGAAGGTATTGCCAGATTCGCAGCCAGCCGAAAGACCAGTCTGACCAGCATCAAATTCGGTATATTTCTCGTTGATGACGGTGAAGTCAACAGAGTTGGAGCATCCGTTGCCCACATTGTTGGTGATAGTCCAGCGGATGGTTACCGAACCGAGTTCTGCAACATCAGACAAGTCGTACTCGATGGAAGCGTCGCTGGTGTTGCCAACGAACTTGGTGTTGTCGCCGCCAACCGTGCTCCACTGACCACTGAGTGTAGATACTGTGTTGTCGTAGGAAGCGATGAGTTCGGCAGTGCCGTCGCAAGCGTGTCCGTTCTGCTCGGCAACAGCCTTCACAAAGTTGTTGCGAACAGTGATGGTGCCGGATGCGGGACATTCTGCGGGGTTGGTCTTATTGACAACCTTCCAAGTCAATGTAGCAAAGCCGTTGGAAGCGATGCCAGTAAGTTTAGCGTCGGGATTGTGGACATCGGTGTCGGCGATGGTGCCGCCCTTGACAGTCCAAGTGCCCTCGTAATCTTCGCCAAACGACGATGCGGAAGTAGCGTGGAGCGAGTAAGCCTCACCCTTCTCGTTGTTGAGACAAGTATTGATGATGGCTTCGTCTGGCTTGCCAGTTTCGGCTACCACGGTGCGAGTCTTGTTTTCTACTACGAGAGTGTCAGACTTCATCAAGCAAGTACCGTTGGCAACCTGCCACTGGAACTTGAACGAACCATGAGCAAGACCCTCTACGGAAGTAGATGCGCTGTGAGGCTCCTTGATATAGCCGCCAGCATTAATCTTCTCCTTGGTGATGTCTGCCTCGGAAGAATATACGCATACCCAAGTACCCTGTGCGTCGGTGTAAGCCTCGATGCTCTTGGCATTGAGAACAGCCTCGTCAGGATTACAGATGATGATCGGGTTGGTGCTGTTGAGAGCAGCCTCCACATAACCGCTGGTAACGTCGATAGACTTGCTGTCTTTGCAGCCATTGCGTTCAACAGTCCAAGTGAAGTTGGCACCGCCTACGGGGATGTTGTAAGCAGTGATGGTATTGTTCTCTGACTTTGTAACAGCCTCGCCTTCCTCTGCGAAGGATACGCCGTCGGTGTTAGCAGTCCAGTAGCCGGTAGAACCGTTGTAAGGCTCGTTGGACTTAGCACCGAGTTTGATAGTGCCGTCGCAAGATACGGTGGGGTTGGTCTCGTCGAGTTCAGCCTTCACGTAGTTGGTGGTAACGGTTACCTTAGCGGTGTCGGTACAAGCGGTGTTCTCGTCGTCGCCACGGTAGATAGTCCATACGAACTCAACGGGGTTGTTGAGGTCAAGTTTGGTAACGTGTACCGTAGTAGATTTCTGTACGTTGTCCACAAACTCAGCCTTGCCGGTGGTGGACCACTTGCCGTTGACACCGTCGCCCGGAGCCACAGCCACAAGTTCTATCTTGTCGGTGGGAGCGTAGCAATCGGTGAGGTCGCTGATGGCAATCTGTGCCTTGCCAGGTTTCTCGTTGATAATGTTGATGGTGGCAACATTACCCTCACACTGCTGAGCGGCGTTCTGTACCGTCCACGAAATATTGTTGTTGCCAGGCTGGAGGTTGGATACCTTCACCTTCTTGACGTTGGTCTCCTCGGTAGCCACATTCTCAAATTTAAGCACATCGCTGCGATTCCATGCGCCGGTGTAGCCGGTGAGTTCGGTGGGCAGAGTGCCTGTGAGTTCGCGGGTGTCGCTGCAAGCAGATACCTGTGCGCCGATGGTGGGCACGTAGCGGTAGTTGATTACGTCAACATTCTTAGAGGTTGCGCATGTAGTGCTGGTAACGGTAGAATAAACCGTCCACGTAAGAGCAACCTTGGAAGCCTGACGGAGGTTGGTGAGATCCACGATAGCCTTGTCGGTGGATGCGGAGTTGGTGCCGCCAAACAAACCGTTGGCATCGCCATCCTTCTTGCTCCATACGCCCCTCTCTACGTTAGCCTTGTTGACGCGGCCGTCGAGGGACACCTTGTCTTCCTCGCAAGTGGTGTATGTGGTCATATCATCAACAACCGGCTTGCGGTTGACGATGGTAACATTGTCGGTAAGAGTACACGGCTTGCCGCCCTCGAGGAGCGATGCACGCTCTACAATCCAAGACAACGTAGCCTGCTCTGCTTTGAGCGTGAATGCCGACTGTGCGTCGTCGGAATCAACGCCTTCTACTTCGCTCTCGTTGAACGTCCAATGACCGGTGCAATCGCCGCTTACAGAGCCAGCACTGAGTTTGTCTTCTGTGCCGCAGATGTCGCGGGTCTTGGTGGTAGTCTTGGTGTCGGCATCGATGTCGAAGGTGCGGTTGTAAACCACTACCCTGTCGCTGCTCTTACATGTGCCGTTGGTAACAGTCCAAATGAACGTGTTGGCACCGCGACCGAGATTTTCTACCCTTGAGGTGTAGTTGGTCGGGTTCATTACCTTAGTAACGCCCTCTGCGGGAGCGTTCTCCTGAACTTCGCCTTCCTCGGTAGAGAGTGCCCATACACCGGAGCCAGCCGACGGCTTCTCTGCGTTGAGTTCGCCATTAGCGGAGCAGAACTCTACGTCCTTGCCAGCGTGAGCGTTCACCTGGTTGTTGGTGAAGGTGATGGTAGCAGCCTTGTCGCCACAGGACTTGGATGTGTTCTCACGGTTGTTGTTGAGAGTCCAAGTGAATGTGGTGGTGCCGTAGGGCAGGTCAGACACTTCGAGAGTCGGCATGGAAGCCTGAGCCTCGGTCATATTCTTGTTCACGTAGTCGCTGTTGGAAGTCCAACGACCCATGCCTTCCATGCCGAATGTAGCGGGATCCTCAGCCTTGATGGTTACGCCAGTGATACAGTTGGTGTAATCCTCGGCCTTGGTACTGATAACAGCGCGGTAAGACCTGTTGGTGATAACAACAGACTTGCTGTCGGTACAACTCTGTTCGAGTTGCTTGCCCTTATTATTGGTGCGAGTGAGCTCCCAAGTGAAGGTAACAGGCTGGTTGGCAGTCATGTTGGAAACTTCGATAGTCGGGGTGTTCTTATCCTTAGGCGATACAATGGGATCGTCGCCAGAGATAGACCACTTGCCAGTTTCGCCTTCGCCAAGTTCGTAAGCCTTTACGGTAATCTTGTCGTCGCAAGTCTCGCCAGTCTGCGTGTAGAGTTTGGCGACAGGCTTGTTGTTGTAAACCGTGATAGACTTCTTCTGCTCAGGACAATAGTCGTTCTTAACAGTCCAGGTGAACATGTTGCCGGCGAGGTCGTTCTTGATGCCGGTGGCTGTAACACTTACAGTAGCAGCAGCCTCATGCTCGGCGATTACAACGCCTTGGACGTTGGACGACCAAGTACCTACGCCGCCGTCGGCTGTACCTTCGAGATCGTAGGAGTCGTTGCAGTTGGTATTGCCGTCCTTGCCAGCGTCAAATGTGAACTCATGGTTGACAAGCGACAAGATGTAAGGCTCAGATTCGCAGTTGTCGCCGTTGGTCATCTTCCTTGTAACAGTCCACTGTACGTCAACAGACGACTGCGGGGTGATGCCCTTGTAGTTGATGACGGTCTTGTTGGAGTTGTTAGCGTAGTCCACGAAGTCGCCCGATGCGGTGTTGCTTACCTTCTTCCACTCGCCGGTAACGGTGCTTGAAAGTTCGTTCTGGGCGGTAAGTTTCACAGAGCCGTCGCAGATATGGTCGCCCTTGTCGGTAACGAAGTTGGCCACCGGCTTCACGTTAGATACCACCATGTAGTCTTCGGCGGTACAGTTGTTCTGAGCAACCTTCCAGTAGAGTTTAACGCCGGTAGTAGGAATGTTGTAGAGCGTAGCATTCGGGTCGTGGATGTCGGAGATGTAGAGAGCGGTCTCTGATGCTTCAGTAGAGATTTCTTTGCCCTCGCTATCCGTCCAAGTACCCTGACCTGCGGTAGTAGCCCTTGCTTGGAGCGTCATAGACGTGCCGCAGTTTTCTACTGCTGCATGCGGAGCACTGCCGTGAGCGTAGGTTACGAAGGAATTGTCGTAGATGGTAGCGTCAGCCTCATCCTTGCACTTATCGGGATCCGACTGCGATTCTACAACCCACTTGAAGTTGTAAGAGCCGCTGGTCAAACCAGAAACTTCGGTGCGAGCAGACTTTTTATCGAACGAAACCTTATTAATCTGGTTGCCAGGTTCATGAAGTTCCCAGTGTCCGATACCGCCAGCGGCAACGTCTCCTGCTTGGAGTATTGCGGTGTGGTCGCAAGAGTAAACAACCTTTGCGCCAGCGTCGGCAGTTACAGAGATGTTGGAAACGGTTACATTATCCGTCTTTTCGCCACATACACCATCAACTGTCCAAGTGAACTCGGCGGGAGCGGCGGTGCTGAGACCCTTAACTTCGATGGTCGGGTCAGTGAGTTTGTAACCCTCTTTCAATTCGACACCTGAGGGCAACGTCCAAGTTGCGCTGGTAACAACACCTGAGTAAGATTTCATTGCGTCAGCGGCTTGGAGTTTTACCTCTGAGCCACAGACATTGGTGCCGTCGGCGGGCGAGTTGATTACAGCGGTGTAGTACTGGTTGTTGACATCCACGTATGTGGTCTTCTTACAGTTGGCACCAGCAACAGTGGACTCTACATTCCAAGTGAACCTTGTAGTCGTGTTGGGAGCCAGGTCGGAAAGTGCGACGTTGGTCTCGGTAGAGCAGTTGGCGTATTCACTCTTCTCGCCCGACTTCCAAGTAGCCGTAGCGTCGCTCCAATAGCCGCGACCCACGGTGGGCTTCTGAGCGTTGAGGGAGATGCTCGACGAGCAGAGATTGATCATCTCGCCATTGGTGCGGTTGCTAATCTTAGCATCGCTCACGGTCGGGTTGACGATGATGATATCCTTGCTCTGAGCCTCACAACTCTTATACTTGACGTACCAGGTAAGGCGGTTCTCAGAAGCGTTGCTGAGACCCTTGACGATAGCGTTGGGCTTTGTAGAAGCCTCGTTGCCATCGGCATCCTCAAATGTAACATCTGTTGTGCTCTCCCACCAAGACTTGGTAACGCCAGCGATATTCTCGGATGCAGAGAGTTGGAAGAAGTCTTCGTTGCAATTGGTCATGCCGTTCACGCCGGCGGTGAAGCCAGTGTATTTGTCGTTGGAAACGGCAACCGTTACATTGTCGGAGCAGTATTCGCCGCTGAGGGTCGATTTGCCCTGCTTGTTGTAGATAGTCCATACAACGTTCACAGAAGTGAGTTCTTCAATGCCGTCGAGGTTGTACTGGATGCTTGCCTTATTAGAGTTGGTAGCATACTCTACAAAGTCGCCCTTGTTGGATTCGTTCTCCTTGCTCCAAACGCCTTGGAGGTTGGTGTTGGTGGTGGCGTAAGCAGCCTGGAGGTTAGCGGTGCCGTTGCAGTTGTCGCCAACGACGGATGCAGATGCCTTCACGCTGTTGTTGCGGATGGTAACAGAGCCTTCTGCCGGGCAGTAGTCTGTGCCCTTGCCTTCTATGTCGTCCACCTTGGTAATCTTCCAAGTGAGGATGGCGTCGCCGTCGTTGTCAATGCCAGATACAGTGGCCTTCTCGTTGTTCTCATCGCCTTCGGCAATTGTGCCGCCTTCCACATACCAAGTGCCGATGTAGCCTTCGGCTGCGGGAGTAGCGTTCATAGTGAAGTTGTCGGCGCAGATGGTGATGGTGGCCTTGTCGGCGTAGCCCTGCATTGCGAGGGCAGTACCGATGCCGTTTTCTACCACTGCCAGATCGTCGGCTACGATGGTGCAGCCATGGTTTTCTACCGACCACTGGAACTTGTAAGTACCCTTCTTCAAGCCGGTGATGGTGGCAACATTGCTGTGCGGATCCTTAATCATAGCCGTTACTTGGGCCTCGGTAATGTCTGACGGAGATGCAACCGTACAAACCCAAGTGCCCGTAGCATCGGTATAACCGCTGATGCTATTGGCGGTGAGGGTTGCGGTAGCCTTTTCGCCGCAGATGGTCTGCTGCTTGCTCGTTACCACAGCGGGAACGTTGTAGTTCTTGATGCTGATGGTCTTGGAATCGCTACACATGTACTTGCCCTCGTCATCCTGAGTGCCGCGTCCCACAGTCCATTGGAACGATGCGCCAGATTCGGGAATGTTGTAAACGTTGACGCTGTTGCTTGTGGACTTGGTAACAGCCTCTTCGCCTTCGTTGCTGAACGATGCGCCAGTGCCGCTTGTGATAGTCCAGTAGCCGATGGCGTCGGGATAATCACCAGACGGCTTGTCGGCGGCGAGAGTAGCCGTGCCGTCGCAAGTGGAGGTCGGATTCTTGCTGTCAAGCACAGCCTTCACGTAACTGTTGGTGATTTCTACCTCGTCGCTCGACTTGCAGGTCGGGTCGCTCTTGTAGTATATCGTCCAAGTAATCTTGTTGATGTTCTTGACATCGAGGTTGGTATAGACAATAGAGTGGCTGTGGACATCGCCGGTGGTAACAGCCGAGCCGGTGGTGGACCAAGTGCCTTCTATGTCGCTGCTTGCAGGAGCGTCGGCGGTGAGTGTAACGCCCTTCTCAGGCTCCCAGCATCCCTCGGTATTGGGCGTGGTGATGTTGGCGATGCCAGGCTGCTTGTTAACAATCTTCTTGGTAACAGCGTTGTTGGGACAAGCCTCGGAGCCGTTCTTCTGAACAGTCCAGGTGATGGCGTTGTCGCCAGGCTGCAAGCCGAGTACGACGGTCTCCTTAGCCTTGCTGCCGCTGTTGTCTGCGTCGCCAAACTTCACATTGTCGGCAGACCAAGTGCCAGTGTAGCCTTCGGGCAGCGAGCCTATGATGTCGGTTTTGTCGCCGCAGAGACTTTCTACTGCGGAGATGGACGGAGCATAGTGGTTGTTGATCACCTTCACCGTCGTAGTGTTGTAACATGTAGCGTCGTTCTTGTACGATACCTTCCAAGTCAAGGTGAGTTCGCTGTTCTGAGACAGACCAGAAACCTTGGTGCTGGCGGCGTTAGTAGAAGAAGCGTCGGTGCCTTCAAACTTGCCGTTGCTCGAAGTCTTGCTCCAAACGCCGGTCTCGGTTTCAGGCTTATTGACATAACCTGCAAGCGTCACTTCGTCGTTGCATACAACAACCTCGCTCAATTCCTGTACTTTCGGCTTGCGGTTGTTGATAGTAATCTTGTCGGTGGCGGGACAGTTGTAGCCATTGGTAACATTCCAAGTGAATGTAGCCTTGTCGCCCTTGAGTACAAACGAAGCGTTGGGGTTGCCGTTGTTTTCGGCGTCGCCCTTGTCGGCGTCAGACATTGTGGCCTCGTTCTCGTCAAACGTCCAGTAGCCCTTGTAGCCTTCGGCGAGTTTCTCGGCTTTGAGTTTGCCGTAGGCCTTGCCTTCTTCGTTAATCTGGCAGATGTCGCGGGTCTTGGTAACGTCGTCGGCTTCGGTGTCGGCGTCAACGGTGAACGAGCGGTTGTTGATTACTACATTGTCGGAGTTTTCGCAGTCTTTGCCGTTGATAACGGTCCACGAGAACTCGTTGGCACCAAGACCAAGGTTGTAAACCGTGGCGAGGTGGTTGGTGGAGCCCGAAATCTCGGTCTTCAAGCCGTTGGCAGGAGCAACATCCTGACGAACAAATTCCCATTTACCAGTAGCGGGCGAAGGATTGTTGCCCTCGAATGTGAACGAAGACGAACAAATATCCTTGTCATCGCCAGCATGAGCGTTCACCTGGTTGTTGTTTACAGTGATTTCGGCAGCATCAGTGCCGCACTCGCCAGTAAGCGTCCACTTGAATGTGGTGGGACCAAACGGGAGATCCTCAATGAGGATTTTCTGGTTGGTAACAACCTCCGGCATCTTGAAACTCGTGTTGGTGCAAGACCAAGTACCATGCTCAATGCCATATACGGTGGGATCCTCTGCTTCGAGAGTTACGTAAGAGAGGCAGTTGTTGAGTTGGTCTGCCTTAGTCTTGATTTCAGCCTTAAATGCGTTGTTGTGGATGGTAACAGACTCAGAGGGCGTAGAACAGGTCTGCCCCTGTCCGGCAGGTGCCTTGGAGTTGGTCCTTGTAACAGTCCAAGTGAAGGTGAGGTCTTCGTTGCTCTTGAAGTCGGATACCGTAGTGGTCGGGCTGTCGCTGGTTGCGGGTTTGTAAGTCAAGTTGGGACCAGACCACAGACCAGTCTCGCCTTCGCCAAGCGGATAAGCCAAGAGGTCAAATGAAGTCTCGCAGTTGTTCTCTACCATGTCGTAAAGCAAAGCCTCAGGCTTGTTGTAGAAGATGGTAACAGAAGCCGTGCGGTCGCCGCAATTGTCGGAGCCGCCAGTAACTGTCCATGTGAATACATTGCCGTTGCGGTTGTTGCTGAGGTTGAACGCCTTCACCGTGCTTGTAGTGCCGGAAACGTCTGTGCCTTCTTTGGCTTCGAGGTCGGAGGAGAAGGTTACGCCCTCGGTAGAGCACGTCCATACGCCAGTGCCTGCCTCGGTAGTGCCAGTGAGGGTGATGTAGTCAACACAGTTGGTATTGCGGTTGACACCAGCACTGATCTTGAAGTCCTCGTTTTTGAGTTCCTTGACAGCGTAATGCGAGCAAGAAGGATTATCCTTCCTTGAAACAGTCCACTTAACGGTGGCTGTTGCCTGCGGGTCGAGTTTTTCATATACGATAGTGCCCTTGTTCTTGTTGGCGGCCAAGTTGCGGAACTCGCCTGTGCCGCTCTCACGCGACCATTCGCCAACATAGATAGACTCGGCATTGTCGCCAGCCACTTCGGGAGAGCCATAAAGCGTAACCTCGCCGTTGCAGATGTACGGGGTCTCCATCGAAATGGAAGGTTTGGGACGTACATTGCGCAATGTAATATTGTCGGTGGCGGGACAGCCATTCTGTGTAACGCTCCACTGGAGGGTGATGCCCGAGCCTTCGGGGATGTTGTTCACCTTGGGAGTAGCAGAATGGATGTCTTTCTTGGCGATGATGCTTTCGTCCACTGCGACAAACTTGTTGTCGCTGCCGAGCATGTACCAAGTGCCTTCGTTGCCATCGCCTTCTGCCACAGTAGTAGCAGAAAGTGTGTAATAAGGAGCGCAGACATCCTTGGTGGTGTTCTTCTTCTTTTCTACATTAGCAGCAGTGGCGTCTGCCCATACCTCGAAGGAATTGTCGGTGAAGTCGATGGTAGCCTCATTCGTGCAGCCAGCCATGTTGACCGACTCAACAACCCACTTAAACTGGTAGTTGCCAGGCTTGAGGTTGCTGATTTTGAGCATGTTGCCATTCTCTTCGAGTTTTGCCTTGGGACTATATTCGAGTCCGCTCGAAAGGCTTTCGTCAGATGCATTCTCCCAATGGCCCTTTGCGCCTTCGGGATTGTTGCCACGGAGCGTAACAGTGTGATTACAGATAGGCTCGGTAAGCGGCTCGATGGAAGCGGCGGGCTTTACACGACGGATGTTAACGGAGGCAGTCTTGGCATCGCAGCCTTCCTCGCCGTCGTCCACAGTCCATGTGAAGTTGACGCTTTCGCCGAGGTCGAGACCCTCCACCTTGATAGTGGATTTGGTGTCGTCATAGTCTTTTGCCAATGTAACAGCGTCAACAGGATCCCATGTCCACTTGCCATGTACATTAAACTTGTCGTTGTCGGCAGCCTCTGCCACGAGCACAGCGTCTGCATCACAGGTATATACGGGCTTGCCAGTAGGCTCAACAATATTGGCCTCGTAATACTTGTTGGTGATTTCGGTCCAGGCGGTCTCCTTGCTACACTCCTCTTGGTCGGTTACTACGACGTGCCATTTAAGTTTGGCAGTAGTGTTAGGAGCAAGTTCTACGGAGATGTTGTTTGCGGTGGACACCTCGGCATAGTTGCTGTTGGTGCCTACATACCACTTGTTGACATTTTCGCCATCCCAATAGCCCTTCACATTATTGCGCTGCGGCGAGGGCGAAGAAGCATTGAGAGTAACCTTGTTGGTGCAGAGTACACCGGTAGAGGTGTAATTGATTGAAGGCTCGCTTACCGAATTGTTGGTAATGATGATAGACTTGCCCGGGAACTTGCAACCGCCATTCTCCACCGTCCAAGTGAGTTCGGTGGGAGTAACGTTGCTCAGACCCTTCACATGAGCATGAGGATCGGTGCGGGCGTCGGTATAAGTCTCTTTGTCGGAGGAGGTGAACTCAAGTTTGTCGCCGCCAGTCCATACGCCGGTTGCGCCGCCGTAGAGGGCGTCGGCACCAAGGTTGGCCTCGTCGGAGCAATCGGTAGTGATGTTGCTGCCAGCCGAGAATTGGTAATAGTTGTTGGTAACAGCGATTACAGCATCCTTGGAGCAAGAATGTTTGTCCACAGTATTAGTGAGGGTGAACACCAAGTTGATGGTGTTGCCCGGAGTGATGCCTACGTAAGTGGCTTGGGTGTCGTTGGATGTGGTGAAGTCGCCATCGGCAGGAGCCTGCTCCGACCATGCACCGGTCATAGTGCCAACGGTGGTGTAATTAGCGGTGAGTTTGGCAGTGCCAGCCTCGTCGCATACAGCCGCATCAAGAGAGAGGGACGGTGTTACCACGTCGTTGGAAATCTCCACGATGCTGTAAGCCTGGCAACGGCTTGCGTCGGCGTAAATAGCGTCGTCAACTACATCTTCTTCCTTTTCAGGCTTAACGTTGGGTTTGATAGTCCACTGAACCTTAATGGTGTTGTTGAGACCAACCTTGACGGAAGCCTTCGGGTCGTTGAGTTTGTCGGCGGCGATGATGCCGTCGTCGCCCTGGAGAATAGACCACTCGCCGATGAAGCCGTCTTCTGCGGCGGTTGCATTAAGAGTATAATACTCATCGCAGGTGCGGATTACGTCGGGCTGACCGATTACAGCGTCGGCGGTACGAGCATCGTTGTTAACGGTGATGGTGGCGGGAGTAGCCTCGCACTCCTTCTTGCCGTTGACCTCCTGCCAAGCCTCCCACTGGAAGATGTATGCGCCCTTCACGCCAAGACCCTTGACGGTGGCCTCAGACTTGTCGGCATTGGAGATGGCGGCGGTGATGGTAGCCTTATCTACACCGGTGGGTGCATTGGTACAAGTCCACATGCCCTTAGCGTAACTGCTCGACTCAATGCTCTTGGCCTTGAGAGTTACAGTCTGATCGCCGCTACATACGTACTTGGGAGTAGCCGACTCTATCTGGGCAACAACCTCGAAGTTCTTGACGGTGGTGATAACAGACTTCTCGCACTTGCCATTCTTAGAAACGTGCCACCTGAACTGGTCGCCGTTGCTAACATTGTAAGCCTTGATTTCGTATGCGTTGTCTGCGCCGGTAGTTACGGCAGCAGCCTCTACATTGTTGCTGAAGGTAGATTTGTTGCCAGTGCCTTCCACTGTCCACCAGCCCTTGGCGTCGGTGCCGTAATCCACCCTTACGTCGGTGGCTTTGAGTGTAACGGTGCTGCCGCAACTTACAATCTCGTCAACAGCCACAGGCTCTACATAGTTGTTGGTGATGGTAACGTCCTTGCGTACCTTGCACTCCTCGAAGGTGTTGCCCTCGCGCTCAACAGTCCAAGTGAAGGTGTTAGCACCCTTCTTGACTTTGAATGTAAGGCTCTCCTTGGATGCGTCTTTTTCCGAAGGAACGTCGTTGGTGATGGTTGACCAAACGCCATGCACGTCGATGTCGTTGCTCTTGGTGGCGGTGATAGTATACGTATTGCCCTCCTGGATGCAGACGTCTGCATCATCGGGAACGGAGGTCTCGCCCGGATTCAGGTTGACAATATCCTTAGATACTGAGTTGATACAAGTTGGGTATTCGGGGTTGACAACAGTCCAAGTGAAGGTGTTGTTGCCCGGATTGATTTGTGCATCGGTGTTGACATTAACAGCGGAAGCGGCGGAAACCGTCTCTGCGGTGATGTCTGCCGGAGCGGAGCCCCAGTAGCCCTTGTACTTATTGGAGGCGGGTATAGTACCAGTAAGAGTGATCTTGTCGGCACAAACCTTGTCGTTGGCCACCGTAATCTGCGGAGTAAAGCCGTAGTTGATGGCGGTTGCTTCCCTCTCGGTAGTACAATTAGTCATCTTGGTAGATTTAACCGTCCACTTGAGACCAATCTCGTTGGCCTCCGGAATGTGGTTGAGGGTAGCATCGGCCTTCTTGGTGGTCTTAACGGCAGCGTCCTCGTTGTCGAAGTTGCCAGAATTAGAATTCTTGGTCCAATAGCCTTCCTCTACGGAACCCTTGGTAAGTATGCCGTGGAGTTCGACAGTGCCGTTGCAAGTCTCGTAGTTGGGTATGGCTTCCACAATCGGCTTGCGGTTGTAGATGGTAACCTCGTCGGATGCCTTGCAGTCCTTGGTGAGAGTGCCGTTGTTGTAAGAGTATGTACGGGTCTCCGTCCATGTAAACTTAACCTCCGAAACACCGTCTGCCAAAGTTACAGACGATTTGTTAGAATTGGTGTTGTCAACGGATGCCTTGGTAGGATCGTCCCAAGTCCACTTGCCGCTACCGCCGTCGATGGCAGCGTCGGCAGAGAAGGTGCCAGTTGCGCCACATACATTCCATTCCTTGTTGTTGTTGCGGTTTTCTGCAACAGTGGTGAAGCCGTGGTTGTAGAGTATTACATCTTCAGAATCCACACACTTTTCGTTTTCACCCTCGCCATACTTGTTGGTAACAGTCCATACGAAAGTGTTCTTGCCCTTGCCAAGGTTGGAAACTGTGGTGTAGTAGTTATTCTTTTCTTTGATAACAACGTCCGAAACGTTGTCCTGACCATCCTTTTTAAGCGACCATACGCCAGTGCTGTTGCCGGAGGGCGGCGTAGCGGAGAGTTGACCTTCCGCACCGCAGAATATAGCGTCGTCGCCAGCGAATGCGTTCACCTGCTCGTTGCGGAACGAGAAGTGATCGCTCGAAGGCTGACAGCCACCCTCTCCGTCATCGAGCGTCCAAGTGAAGGTAATGTCGCCGTAAGGAATGTCGGTAACGACGATAGAGTTGGAGTGGTAATTCGGATTTTTAACGAGAGCAGCCTGGATTTCGGATTTGTTGCAAGACCAAGTACCTTCCACCTTATTCGGGTCGGGCGACTTTTCAGCGGAGAGGGTAACGGTCCTTACGCACTTGTCGATGTCCGCCACAGTGGTCTCAATCTTAGCCTTGTAAGCCTTGTTGTTGATGGTAACTGTCTTGTCAACAGTACAATCCTGACCATGTGCAGTTCTCGTAACCGACCAAGTGAACGTGTGAGAACCGTAAGGCAGGTTGGTAACAACAGTGGTCTCAGAATCCATTGTCTCGGGGCTGTATTTAGCAGCATCAGGACCGCTCCACTTGCCGGTCTCACCCGTCTCAAGTTTGTATGCGCTGAGGGTGATTTCGTCGTTGCAGTTTTCGCCAGTGGTGGTGTAGAGATCGGGGTTGGGGGTATTGTTGTAGATTGTAACGGTAAACGACGGATCCTTAGTGCAGTTAGAGTTGGACACAGTCCATGTAAAGACGTTGCCAGCCGGGTCGTTGCTGAGGTTGAACGCCTTCACCTTTGCGCCGACGCTTGCGTCAATTTCGGAAGCAGTGGCGGAGGTGGCGTTGGTGTCGTCGGAGAAGGTTACTTTGTTGTTGCTGCAGGTCCACTTGCCCGTCATGTCGGACGAACCGGTAGATGTGCCTACAAGTTCTACAAAGTCCTCATTACAGTTGGTGTTGGTAGGAGCGTTGATAGATACCGAGAACGCCTTGTTGGTGAGCGTCTTGGTAACTTCGTCGTAGCACTTCTCGTTGTCCTTGCGACGTACAGTCCACTTAATCTTCACTTCGCTCTGCTCGTCGATGTTCTCGTAAACGACAGACTGTACATTGTCAACATCCAACTTGGTGGCCTTCTCGCCTTTAAAGTTGCCGGAGTAAGCCGCGTCGGTCTTGGTCCAAGTGCCGGTATATACAGCGTTATCGCTCGTAACGTCGTTGGAAGTTTCGAGGGTTGCAGTGCCGCCGCAAATTACAGTGGGCGATACAGTTACCACAGCGATAGGCTTATCGTTGGAGATGGTGATGTCGTCGTGGTATTCGCAGCCGTCGGGGTTGGTGATAGTCCACCTGATGGTCTTGCTCTTGCCAGGCTCTACACCCTTCACAGTAGCGGAGTAGTCGGTTGACTTGCCTACGGTGAAGGAGAGGTCGGTGATGTCGGAGCCATCGGTATTGGTCCACTTGCCGGTAGCGTCGGTTACTTTGGGCTCGGTAGCGGCGAGGGTGTAAGTATCTTCGCAAATCTTAGCCTCGTAATTCTTCTTCTGAGCCGAAGCCTGTGCGTAAACGTCGAGAGCGTTGTCGGTAAATTCGAGTTCCTTGGAGGCCTGGCAGTTGACGTCGTTGGTGGTAACAACCCACTTGTAAGTGTATCTGCCGCCCTTGAGACCTGTAACCTTTACATTATAAGCCTCGTGGTCGAAGGTGCTGCCGGAGATAAGGCTCTCTTCCGTCAAGATGCTGCCACCTACAAACACCCACTGACCCTTGCCGGTAGAAGGTGCGGAAGCAGAGAGGGTTACAGAGTGGTCGCAATTGACAGTAGCGGTAGCGTCTGCCGTAACAGAGATGTTGGAGATAGACACATACTTTTCTTTTGCCGGGCAATCCTTCACACCTTCAGGAGCGGGATTTCCAGTGTTGTAGGCGTCGTCCACAATCCAAGTGAACTTGGTGGCTGCAGGCTTGAGACCTGTTACATTGATTACATAGTCGGTAGGCTTGCCAAACTCGACAGCCTTGCCGTCTGCGCCAACGAGTTTCACATCCTCATTGTCGCACTCCCAGTGGCCAGTAACACCGTAGTTTGCGAAAGAATTCTCAGCCTCCAACTTGGTGGTTGCGGAGCATGTGGCAAACGACTCGGTATCGGGAGTCAAAATCTTAGCCTCGTAGTACCTGCTTGTGATGGCAACCTGGTCGCTCTGCTTGTTACATTCGGGCTGGTCGGTTACCCTTACATTCCATTGGAAGTTGGTAGTATTGTCGGGCGAAATAGTTACGTTAACGCTTTCGCATGTAGAAACGTTGGCATAGCCAGTCTTGTCGCCAGACTTCCAAGTATCGGTGGTCTCCGTCCAGTAGTATTCTACGTTTTTGCGCGATACATCCTTCTTAGCCTGCAAGTTGATCGACTTATCGCAAACAGTCTGAGACTTGGTCTGGATGGTGGGCTTCGGCACGTAGTTGTTTACGATGGTAACGGTCTTAGGATCTACATCGCAAGCATAGCCGTCAACAGTCCAAGTGAGGACGTTGGAAGTTTCGTTGCTAAGTCCCTTGACGGTAGCATTCGGGTCGTTCTTGCCGTCAGGATATTTAGTCTTGTCAGAAGATTCGAACGAAATGCCAGTACCAGCCGTCCAGGTGCCAACTACGTTATCACCTGCGGGCAATGCCTTGGCACCAAGTTGATATGTGCCTTCTGCATTGCAGTCGGTCTTGTCGTTAGCACCGGCATAAGCCTCGTAATAGAGGTTGGTGATAGTCTTTGTAGCACTGCGCTCGCAAGATACGCCGCCTACCGTGGTGGTGAGGGTGAATTTCATGATCACCGAGCCACCTACGGGGATGTCCGTGTAAGTAGCCTTGTCGGTATTGGTAACACCTTCAAACTTGCCATCCGAACCTTCGGCAACAGACCATTCTGCTTGCTTGGTGATGCCGGTAGTGGCGGCGGTGTAGTTGGCGGTGAGGTTGGTCTCGCCAGCGGCGTTGCATACCTTAACGAAGTCGAAGTCAGGAACTTCGGCGTTGTTCTCAATAGTAACGATGCCAGATGCCGGGCAACCACCTATGTTTTCTTTGGGAGCAAGAGTCCACTTAACCTTAACGCTCTTGCCATCGGCGATGGCCAAGGGTGCGGTAGGATTGTTGATGTCTTTTTCCGCAATAGCGTTCTTGTCGCCATCTATTACAGACCAAGTGCCCGTGAAATCCTTCGGGATTGCGGTGGCGTTGAGTCCGGTGAAGGTGTTGTCGCAAGTCCTCACAACGGCAGCGGTGCTATTCTTGATAGGCTCGGCGATACGAGAGTCGTTGATAACAATGGCATGTGTGGGAGCAACCTTTGCACAGTTGCCGCTGGTATGCCATACCTTCCACTCAAACTCGTAAGTACCCAACTTGGGCAAATTGGTAACGGTGGTGGAAGAAGCCGTAGCCTCGGAGATGAGTTTGTCGATGTCCTCCGGCTTGATGCCGGTGGGCGCGATTACGCAAGTCCACTGGCCCTTTGCGCCGTTGATGCTTGCGATGCTCTCGGCGGTGATGGGAGCAGACGGCTCTTCTACATTGTCGCAGTAATACTGAGTGCCAGAGGTTACAGCGGCAGGTATCACGTACTTCTGTACCGTTACAGTCTTAGACAAAGAGCAGGTCTTCTTGGCAATATCCTCGTCGTCGGCGGCGGCATCGGTCTTCTTGACGTTCCATACAAACTTGTCGCCAGAAGAAACGCCGTAAGCGGTGATTTCATACGAATTGTCTGCACCAGTCTTGAGGGGGTCGCCTGTCTTGGCGAAGGATGCGCCAGACTCGGTGGACCACCAGCCGATGGCTGTACTGCCATACCTTTCGGTAACATCGATAGCGGTGAGTACGACGTCGCCGTCGCAACTTACAAACTCGTCTTGCTCGGTTTCAGGGATTACAACATTGTTGTGAATCTTAACAGTCTTGGAATCTGTACAAGACGGATCCGTCTGACCTTCGCGGCTGATAGTCCACGTGAAGGTGCTTACGCCCATGTCGGGAGTGATTTCGAAGGATGTGCTATTAACATTAATATTGGAAAGATCCATGCTGCTTGTCCAAGTGCCTTTGACACCAGTCTCAGGCTGCTTGGCGGAGATGGTGATTTTGTCGGTTGACTTGGCGCATACCCACTGCTCGGCAGGGCTTGTGAGTTCGGCAGTGCCCGCCTTGAGGTTCTTGATGGTTACCGTTACATAGTTTTTGGGACAGGAATGATCCTTGTGGTTAACCGTCCAGGTAATCTTGTTGTCGCCACGCAGGAGGTCGGTTACTGTGGTAGAAGCGGAGTTTTTGCCGCCGTCGGCAGCGTCGCCAAAGTGAACGCCCGACGGGCCTGTCCACGTGCCAGAGTAATCGTCTTTGAGCGTAGTGGTGGGCAAAGAGCCAATAATGTCGGTGCTTGTAGCACATGCCGACGGCACATAGCCACTAATCGACGGCTTGAAGCCGTAGTTGGTAATGTCAATGGTGGTAGAAGTCTCGCAGTTGTCCACCTTATTAGACTGTACCGTCCATGTAACGGAAGTCTTGGTTGCCTCGGGAAGGTTTTTGATGGATACTGCTGCCACATCCGCGCTTGTAGCGGTGATGTGTGCATTTGCGTCGGTGGACGTAAATTCGCCCATTGCAGCCTCCTTGGTCCAGAAGCCAGTCTCGGTGCTCTGGTTGTTGACCGCACCGTTGAGTTTAACCTCGCCGTCGCAAGTAACCTCGTTGGAAAGGTTGACAGCATTGGGCTTGCGGTTGTAAACCGTAACGTCGTCGGACAATGTACACTTCCTGCCGCTGGGCAACGTCCTCTCCACTTGGAGGGTGAACTTAGACGACGCGGCCTTGAGAACAAACTTTGCGTTGCTCTTGTGCGACTCAGCCTTCTTAGCGGCTTCGTCCTCGCCTACAAATTCGGCATTGTCGGCAGTCCAAGACAACTTGAAGTCGTCGGCGTATGTCTTGGCGTTGAGTTGACCTTCGGCTTGGCAGAGGTTGATTTCCTTGCTTGTGGTGTTGGCGTTGGCGTCTGCCACAAACGACATGTTGTACAAGGAAACGCTATCCACGCTCGTACAATACTTGTCGTTGTCAGCCTCCTTGTCGGCCTCAGAGAAGAAGTTCTTTACAGTCCACTTAAACTTGGTTTCGCCCGAGCCGAGCCCCGAAACGTACATGTTTGCGTTGTTGACATCGGAAGAAGATATTTTGGCGTTGGGATCGTCTTTGCTAATCAGCGACCACGTACCAACGGCTGTGGTGGGCAGAGCGTCTGCCGCCATGGTGTAGTAATTCTCACAGAGATACTGATCATCACCAGCAGTACCGTTGTACTTGTGGTTATAGATAACGATGTTGTCAGACTGAGGCGGACACTTCTTCACGATTGTGCCTTCGCCTTCACCTTCACCTTCACCTTCGCCTTCGCCTTCGCTCTTATGAGTGTCGTCGTAGAGCGTCCAAGAGAATGTGGTGGAGCCTACGGGCAATCCCTCAACATGGAGTTTTTCGGTAGTGGAAGTGGTGTTGCCGTCCAGCAAATCGCTGTTGAGCACAGTCCACTCGCCCCTTACGCCAGTGGGTATAGTCTGTGCGCTGAGGTTAACTTCGTCGAGACACTTGTTGAGTGCATCAGGGTTGGAGAGTATCTTGGCGGTGTAGGCAAGATTCTCAAATGTGATTTGGTCGGAGTTTGAACAAGACTGATCGCCGTCAGGCCTTGTAACAATCCAAGTGAGAGTAACAGTGCCGTTGGGCAAGTTGGAAGCGTAAGTGCTTGACTTAGAACCGCCGTCGGTGAACGAAGTATTTCCCGGACCTGTCCACTGACCGGTCTCGCCATTAGCAGCGTATTCGATGTCGTTGGCAGTAAGACCCAGACTGGTAGAACAATTCAAGTAGTTGTCGCCGAGCGACTCAATCTTGGCGGTCGGCTTGTGGTTATATACGGTAACAACTTGCGACTTAGAGCCGCACTTCGCGCTTGTAACAGTCCAAGTGAACTTATTGCCAGTAATCTTGTTGTTGAGGTTAACGGCAGTTACAACGTTGGTGGAAGTTATTTCGGTGGTGTTGCCATTGGCAGTTTTAAACTCTGCGCCCTTGCCATCGGTAGTCCACTTGTATGTCCATGTGTCGTAGGAGCCGGTGAGCATCTTGCCTTGAAGTTCCTTATAGTCTAAGCAAGACGAAGAAACTTCTTTGGAGGGATCCACCTCAAAGTCGTAGTTGGTGAGGGAGATGGTAACGGTGCTGTCGCAATATACGCCGTTAAGAGGCCTCCTTACTGTCCACTTAACCTTAACAGTCTCGCCCTTTGTGATGTTCTCGTAAACGATGGTTTTGAGAGTAGCAATATTGGCAGACGTTACAGCGATAGACGTTACAGAGGCGTCGTATCCTTTGAAGTTGCCCGACTGTGTGGCGTCGTCCTTAGCCCAAACACCCACAATCTCGCCTTTGATGTCGTTGACGTTGCTGGTTTCGAGAGTAGCCGAGCCGTCGCAGATAGTAGAAGTAGTGTTGCTTGCGCTTGCCTTGATGCGAGCGTTGATAAGTGTAACGTAGTCGAAGTCGCTACACTTTTCAGCATCGTCCTGAGTAACAGTCCATTTGAGTTTTACGCTGCTTGTTTCGAGACCAGCGATTTTAGCGTTGTTTTCAGTGGGATCGCTGATGCTGATGCCAGTGGTAGAGGAGTTGTCGTTGATATCCTTGTCGCCATCGGCAATCGTCCACATACCCGACTGGGTATCATCGTGAGCGGTAGCGGAGAGTTGATAAGTGTTGCCACAGACGTACCTTGTCTGGTTTTTGCCGGCGTTGTCGGCCTGAGCGGTTACGAGATAGCGGTGTACGTCAAACGTCTCATAAGTCTCACAATGCCTTGTAAGCTCTTCGCTGGTCTGATACCATATCCTGCGGGTAAATGTATAATCGCCAGCCTCGGTGAGGTTTGTAAGGTTAAGTTCGCCTTTATTGTCAGCAACCTTGGAACCCGTGGCTGTAATGTTGCTGCCGTTGAGAGTGAAGGTTGCACCCGATGCCATAACATCTACCACCCACTCGCCATGAGCGTTCTGTACATTGCGAACATCGCCAATGCCTGATACAGTGAGGTCATTGCCACAGGTAGTGGGATCATCAGAAGGAATATTTATCGAACCCATATCAGGCTTAACGATAGTAACGATTTGTTCAGCAACACATTCTAAGCCATGATCTTCTTCTTCTACAACGACTTCGCCGCTTTGACCGTTTTCGCCGCCTTGACCGCTTTCGCCGTTTTCGCCGCTTTGACCGTTTTCGCCGTTTTCGCCGCCTTGACCGTTTTCGCCGCCTTGACCGGTTTCACCGTTTTCGCCGCTTTGACCGTTTTCACCGCCTTGACCGCCTTGACCGTTTTCGCCGCTTTGACCGCCTTGACCGTTTATAACTTTTTTAACTTTACCGCCCATCTTAACATGCCAAATGAACTGTTTGCCATTTGCGGCTTTGTCGGGATCCACCTTGACAGATGTGTTCTCCACAGTCTTAGTGTACGTATCCTTATCATCTGCTGCAGCCAGGGCGTCTTCGTCGGCAGACCACCAACCAATTGCATCGGTGTAGTTAGGTGTAGCGGCATTAAGAATAATGTCGCCAGTATAGTCGGGGCAGATAAACTTGTTGTTGCTCATGTTGAGAGCAGCCTCCACCTTATTGTTGTAGAGCGTGATAGTAGCAGGCACTTTAGAACAGCTGTTGTTGAGCGTCCACTTGAACCCAATCTCGCCAGAGGGCAAGTTATCGACGGTAATCTGGAGTTCGGTTGACTTATCTACCGGAATCTTAACATTGGTATTGTCTGTGGACCAATAGCCAGTAGCATTGTGTTCGGGAGTGTTGGCATAGAGATGTGCCACGCCCTTGCAATCGATATATGAAGTACTCAAAATGGAGGGTTCGGCAATCTTGTTGTTCCTGAGTGTTACAGAAGATGTCTGCTCAGGACACTGCTTGTATTTGTAGTACCATGTAAGGATGTTGTCCTTGCCATTGTCGAGCTTAGAAACATGCGCACGCGGGTCTTTGGTGCCCTCGGCAACGCCGGGGGTGGTAGCAGTAAATACGATATTATCGTCGTTAGCCTTCCAATAGCCAGTGTAATCGTCTATTACATTGCCCTCTTTGTCGGTGAGCAACGGGCGAGCCTCCAAGTCGTGCTCGTCGGTGCAGAGTTCGAGGTTGTTGTTGCCAGCCTTAGCCTCGAAGTAGTCGTTGGTAACGGTTACATAGGCAACGTCTGAAACGCACTTGTCGTCGTCGCCATCACCCCACTTGTTGGTAAGGGTCCATGAGAGTTCCACGGTAGCACCAGCCGTGTTGATGCCTGTATAAACGGCCTTGCTGCCATTAACAGCACCAGAGAACGAACCAATAGCGTCGCTGGAACGCTTAGCCCAGACGCCGGAGAGTTTGGTGTTTTTCACGTCATACTCGGCAACGAGAGTAGCATTTGCATCAAGCGAGCAGAGAGGCTCGTCGAGTTTGGCTTTTGCCACCGGCTTCTCATTGTAGATGGTGAGGCTGCCGGAGTATGCAGGACAGCCAGTAGCCGTAGAATTTTCCTTCTTAGTGAGCGTCCAAGTTACCTTGACGTTTTCACCAAACTTGATGCCGCTGATGGTAGCCTTGGGATTGGTCTTATCTTTATCATCAATAGTAGCGGTAGTGGACGAAGTCTCCATATTCCACTTGCCTTCGTAATCTTCGCCCAAAGTGGTGGCGTCGAGTTCAACTACCTCGCCGCAGTTGTGATAGTTGCCGGAGTAGTAGCCCTTGGCGTAGATGGTCTTGCCTCCGTTGGTGACTTCGGCGAGATCTTCGGCGGATTTAACGCAAGTCTTGCCTATAATTGTGCCATTTTTATCAAACTGGTCTTTCCAAACCGTCCATTTGAATTTATACATGCCGCCGGGCACGTCAAGGCCAGTAACTGTAGTCTCGTTTGAGTTGGCGTTCTTGATATTCTTTTCAACATCGGCAAGATTTACATTCTTGGGTGCTTCTACGCAAGTCCACTCGCCGTGAGCGTCCCTGATGGTAGCCACCGACTGCGCCTTCAGCAAGGCAGAACCCTCGCCATCGCAGAGGAGGATCGACTTGGTCTCCACAACAGCGGGCAAGCCGTTGTTCTTGACAGTAACTTCTGCTTGATCTTCACAGCCCTTGTCATTTTCGTCAACGTTCTTTACATGCCAAACGAATACAGAGCCATTAGCATCAGAAGGTATGCCGTATGCTTTTACAGCATTGTTGTCGCCGTTGGTGGAATTGCCATGCGGAGCCTCCTTCACTTGCCTTTGGTTTTCGCCTTCGCCAACAAGGAAGTAAGCCGCATCGCCGGTATTTTTGGTGGTCCACCAGCCTTCGGCGTTGGTGGAATATATGTTCCAAACCTTATTGCCCTCAAGGTCGGCGGTATTGTCGCAACTTGAAATTTCTGCGCTTGGAACCTCAGCCTTTACGTACCTGTTGTCAAACGACACAGTAGCGGAGAGTTTGCAGGCGTCGAACTGGTTGCCTGTGCGCTCCACCGTCCATTTGAAAGTGTTGGTGCCATAAGTGGGGGTGATTTCGATGGCGTTCTCGTGCTCGTTGTCTGCGGTGATTACAGAGCTTGTGGTAGTGCTTGTCCATGTGCCGACAACATCGTTATCTTCGATTGTATTGCCCGCCTGGATGAGCATTTTCTCGACATCGGACTTGCAAACCCACTCGTCAATTTTGGTGGAGATGCTGGGAGTGCCGGGATACATGTTGGTAATCTCGACTACGGC